>OJME01000033.1_pt1 | contig 100046 bp, 86 predicted proteins | sample 1597151 | NCBI WGS metagenome assembly OJME01 (sample SAMEA2452118, study PRJEB22498) | human gut metagenome | biome: human feces; feature: human gut; material: feces | place: Australia | collected 2012
AAAGCTGTTATGCCGGGCGTAAGCGGCCACGCTACCATCATGCACAACCATGCTATAGCACTGGCAGATGAAGTTGGTGCAGGCTGCAATCCGCTGTGCGAAACCGGCGTTTTGGAAAATAACCCTCTGCACGAGGATATGACGGAAGTATGTGCAAAAATTAACCCTGCTTTTTTGGTAAACATGGTGTTCAGCCCTGAAGGCGACCTGCATGAAGTTGTTGCCGGGCACTGGTATAAAGCGTGGGAAAAAGGCTGCCATGACCTTTTGGCAATGGCAGGCGTGCATATTAAAGAGCAGGCAGATGTTGTTATCGCTTCGGCAGGCGGCAGCCCGAAAGATATAAACCTTTACCAGAGCTGCAAAGCCCATATGAACGCTGTTTTTGCGGTAAAACCCGGCGGCTATTTAATTTTAACGCTGGATTGCCCCGATATTAAAGAACCTGCTATTTTTACGGACTGGTTCTCCAAATCCGATATTCTCAGCTTTGAAAAAGAAGTACGCGCCGATTTTTCCATTCCGGCATTTGTTGCGTTTAAAACAAGATGCATTGTAAATTCGCTGCATACTTATCTTATAACAAGGCCGGAAAACTTTGAATTTGTACGTGCTACCGGGCAGATTCCCGTGGCTTCGCTTGAAGAAGCGTGGAATATGGTGCAGGCTGACCTTGCTGAAAAAAATAAAAAAGACTATACAATTACCGTTATGGGGCATGCCTCGGCAACGCTCCCTATTTTGGACAAGTGAGGAAGCATGAAGGAATATAAGCTGAAATACGGCAAAGGCGAGCAAAGCGTAATGCTTGATGAAAGTAAAGTTTTGCAGATTATCGACGCCGCGCCGGGTGAAAAAATAACCGATTTAAAAAAGGCTGTGCTGGATGCCGTCCGCAATCCTGTCGGTTCTGCGCCGCTGCGCGAAGTGGTAAAGCAGGGCGATAAGGTAGTAATTCTGGTAAGCGACATAACTCGCGCGTGGACGAGAACGAGTGAGTATCTGCCTGTTGTGGTGGAAGAACTTAACAACAGCGGCATACCGGATGCGGATATTTCCGTTATTGTTGCGGCAGGAACGCACAGGGCCAATACAGACGAAGAAAAGAAGATTATTGTTGGCGAAGATTTGTACAATCGCTTGAAAATTTATGACCATGATGCTTACGATATGGATAAAAACGTGTATCTTGGCACAACAAGGCGCGGTACGCCGGTGTACCTTGACAAGCGCGCCGTTGAGGCAGACAAGGTAATTTTAACAGGCGGAATTACACCGCATTTGTTTGCCGGTTTCGGCGGCGGGCGCAAAAGCGTGCTGCCTGGCATTGCAGCTGCCGAAACAATTAACCATAACCATGTTATGGCGTTAAGCGATACGATTGGCGGCGGCATAAATCCGGATACCTGTCTTGCCAAAACATGGGATAACCGCGTAAGTGATGATATGTGCGATGCAACGGCGCTTTTGAATCCCTGTTTTCTGGTAAATGCTATTATGGATGCTGACGGTGATTTTTACGCTGTTGCCGCCGGCAACTGGCATGAAGCATGGCTGGAAGGAACACGCATTGTAACTAAACAGCAGGGCGTAAAAGCCAAAGCCAAGGCCGATATTGCAATCAGCAGCGGCGGCGGTTTTCCGCGTGACATGAACCTGTATCAGGGAATGAAGGCTTATGTGCCTGCGGCTATGGCATTAAAAGAAGGCGGCGTTATTATTGCAGTCCTGGAATGTGAGGATATTGCCGAACCGCCGGTATTTTTCAACTGTTTCCATTATGATGATTTAAAAGAGATGGAACAGGATGTACGCGATGGTTTCAGCATTCCGTTTTACGTAGCTTTTTATACCTGCTGCCTGGCTGAACGCTTTACCATAATTTTGGTAACCAAACCGGAAAACTTTGAAAAAGCACGCAAAACGCGCGCCGTACCGGTAGCAACCTTGCAGGAAGCAATGGCAATGGCTGAAAAAATTGTCGGCAGGGAAGATTATACCGTTAATATTATTCCGCACGGCATGGCAACCATTCCGTTTTTTGATTAATGTTTGCAAATTTTTTAATATAAATGCTTTTTAGGGGAAAGGAAGATGATTATGGCATTAAAAAATTTTAAATTTGGTTTTGGTGACGGTTTTCAGGAAGTTGCACTGCCGGAAGAACACATTTTGCAGGTAATTGAAGGCAACCAAAGCGAAAAAATTACTGACGTAAAAGCGGCAGTTTTAAAAGCAATGCGCGAGCCTATTAACAGCAAACCTTTGCAGCAGTGCGTTAACAAGGGCGAAAAAGTAGCAATTGTTGTAAGTGATATTACCCGTCTTGTACATACCGACCAAATTCTCATTCATATTGTTAATGAACTGAATCTTGCAGGCATTCCCGATGAAGATATCAGCATCGTGGTTGCGCAGGGCACGCACCGTCCGCAAACACACGAAGAAGACGTAATTGTCTGCGGTCAGGAAGTAGTAGACCGCATTAAAATTTATCAGCACAGCAGCAAAGAATCTGTATGCGTGCATGTAGGCGATACTCCGCGCGGCGTGCCGGTATGGATTGACAAGCATGTAACCGATGCCGATAAAGTAATTTTAACCGGCGGTATTACCGTACATCTGCTTGCTGGTTACGGCGGTGGCCGCAAAAGCATTCTTCCGGGCGTTGCCAGTGAAGAAACCATTCAAAAACACCATTCTCTGGCACTTGCCGATGAATTTGGCGGCGGCGTGTATCCCGGCGTTTGCACTGCAAATATCGAAGGCAACCGTTTCCACGAAGAACTTTGCGCTGCCTGCGAATTTATCAACCCGTGCTTTTTGGTAAACAACGTGCTTGATAATGACGGTGATTTTGCCAAAATAGTTGGCGGCCACTGGTATGATGCATGGCTGGAAGGCACTAAAGAAGTATTAAAAATTCAGGGCGTTAAAGCCAAAGGAAAAGCAGATGTGGTAATTGCCTCTCCGGGCGGTTTCCCGAAAGACATTAACTTGTATCAGGGCAGCAAAACTTATGATACTTCCGCACTTGCACTTAAAAAAGGCGGCATTTTAATTGCTGCGCTTGAAGCACGTGAAATTAATGACCCGCCTGCATATATGGAAAGCTTCCGCTTTGATAATTTAACGGATATGGAAAAAGCCTTGCGTGAAGAATTTTCCATACCTTTCTATGTAGCTTTTGTACTGGCCAGCCTGTGCCACGAAAACACTGTTTACCTTGTAACCAAACCCGAAAACTTTGAAGCTGCAAGAAAAACAGGCCAGATTCCTGTTGCAACCATTGAAGAAGCATGGCAGCTGGCGCAGGAAAAATTAAAAGCTGAAGGCAAAACCGATTACACCATTAATATAATGCAGCATGCGGCCAACACAGTGCCTATGATTGAAGAATAAAACTTATATTAGTTACAAAACTTAGTTACAAAACTTAGTTACAAAACCGTCGTACAAATATGTATGGCGGTTTTTGTTTTATAATTTTCAAAATAAAAAATTCCTAATGCAAGCCTTAAAACTTACATTAGGAATTGACAGTTATTATAATCAGTTAAAACCGAGCATTAAACCAATATGGTAAACCGTAAAGGCAGCCAGCCAGGCAACGCATATTTCGTAAGCCATAATGGCAATAGTGGCAATGCCGGAATTCATTTCACGCTTTATTGCTGCAAGCGCCGCCACGCAGGGTGGGTAGAGCAGGGCAAAGGTTAAAAAGCTGAGTGCCGTAAGCGGGGAGAAAAGGTTCTGCAATGCGCTGCCGGTAAGTTCATCGCCGCTGCCGGTAAGAACGGAAAGCGTGCTTATAACAACTTCTTTAGCTGTAATGCCGGTAATTAATGCCGTTGCCGCACGCCAGTCGTCAAAGCCAAGCGGAGCAAAAACAGGTGCTATAAAAGAACCGATTTGTGCAAGCATGCTGTTGGCGGGGTTTTCTACCATGTAAAAGCGTGTGTCAAAACTTTGCAGCAGCCAGATAACAATGCTTGCGAGGAAGATAATGGTAAAAGCCCTGTGCAGGAAGTCTTTGGCTTTGCTCCACATGTGCAGGCCGATGCTTCTTGCGGTTGGCAGGCGGTAAGCAGGCAGTTCCATTACAAACGGAACAGGCTGGCCGTTAAATACAAAGGCTTTTAAAAGCAGGCCAGATAAAATAGCAATTAAAATGCCTGTCAGGTACAGGTACATCATCACCTGCGCACGGTTTTCGGCAAAGAAAGCTGCGATAAAAACACCGTAAACCGGAAGTTTGGCGCTGCACGACATGAAAGGCGTTAAAATAATTGTTATTTTGCGGTCACGCTCGCTGGCAAGAGTGCGTGTTGCCATAATTGCCGGTACACTGCAGCCAAAGCCGATAAGCATCGGCACAAAAGATGAACCGGAAAGCCCGATTTTACGCAGCAGCATATCCATTACAAAGGCAATGCGCGCCATATAACCTGTATCTTCCAGAAGAGAAAGGAAGAAGAACAGCGTTACAATAGTTGGCAAAAACGAAAGCACGCTGCCAACGCCGGTAAATACGCCGTCGATAATAAGCGAGTGAATAGGCGCGCTGACATTGGCTGCTGTTAAACCAGCGTCCGCCGCGTCTGTTACGGCGGCAATGCCAAGCTCCAGTAAATTGCTTAATTCTGCGCCTATAACGTCAAAGGTAAGCCAGAATACCGTAAACATTGTTAAAAGGAAAATAGGTATGGCCAGGTATTTATTAGTTAAATAGCGGTCCATTTTTACAGAACGTTTCTGGGCAACGCTTTCATCGGGCTTATGCACGGTCTGGCTGCACAGTTCTTCAATATAGGTGTAGCGCATATCTGCTAAAGCAGCTTCTTTATCCGTATCGGCTGCCAATTCAAGCTCTGTAACAAAGTGGCCTATAATATCCTGTTCGTTTTCCGTTAATTCCAGTTCTTTGGTTAACAGGTCATCGCCTTCAATGAGCTTAGTTGCCGAAAAACGCAGCGGCAAGCCTTTTTTGCGTACTTTAGGTTCAATTAAGTGGGCGATGGAATGAATTGCCACATGTGCCGGGCCGGAGCAAAAGTCAAGGCGCTCAGGCAGCTGATGAGTTTCAGCGGCGTTTTTGGCGCGGCGGATAAGTTCATCAACACCCGCACCTGAATTGGCCGTTATTGGAATTACCGGTATGGTGAGCTTTTTCTCAAGCGTTTTAATATCAATGCTGCCGCCGCTTGCCTGCAATTCGTCCATCATATTAAGGGCAATTACCATTGGCGTATTAAGCTCTATAAGCTGCAATGATAAATACAGGCTGCGTTCAATATTGGTAGCATCAAGAACATTTACAATAACATCCGGTTTGTTGCGCAAAAGCAAATCGCGCGTAACAATTTCCTCGGAGGTATAAGGCGAAAGAGAATAAATGCCGGGAAGGTCAATAACGGTAATGTCCTTATCTTTCAGCAAAATGCCTTCCTTTTTCTGCACCGTTACGCCGGGAAAATTGCCAACGTGCTGGTTGCTGCCGGTAAGATAGTTAAAAAGCGTGCTTTTGCCGCAGTTCTGGTTTCCTACAAGTGCAAATGTAAGTTTCATGCTTCCTCCGGCTGCACGGTAATTTTTTAGCGTCATCCAGCCTCAGGGTCAGCTCGTAGCCGCGCAGAAAAATTTCAATAGGGTCGCCTAAAGGCGCTCTTTTACGCACCATAACCCTTGTTTTGGGGGTAAGCCCCATATCTAAAAAGCGGCGGCGCAAAATGCCTTCACCGCCAACTGTAATAATCGTGGCTTTTTGCCCGATAGCCAGATTATTTAAAGTAATAGCTTCCATATTTAATTTTCTCCTTTGATTACTTATGACTAACTGCAAATTTATTATATCACTACCAAAACTCATTAGCAATCAAATAAAAGTTTTTAAAATTTTTAAATAACTAAAGCTGATAAATGAAAAACATTATTTATTAAAAACACACGTGAATGATAAGCAGGCGCTTACTGAAAAATGCTGTAATTTTAAAGGAAAAACCGTTCATACGTGAAAAAATAGTAAACTTGCTTGACAAGATTTCTTTTGGGTATATAATTGTAATTGAGAATAAGTTTTGTTAGAAGGGAGAGGCAGAATGAAACGTAATACTATTCAAAGACAGCTTGTTATTGCTGCAGTACGCTTCCTGGCGGACCATCCCACGGCTGACGAGGTTTATGAACGCATAACCATGGAATATCCCGATATCAGTAAGGGAACGGTGTACCGCAACCTTAACTCGCTTGTGGAAAGCGGGCTTTTAAATAAGGTTTCCGTACCCAGCGGCGCAGACAGGTTTGACCATATGCTTACCAAGCATTACCACATTAAATGTTCCCATTGCGGAAAATTTATGAATGTAGAGAATATGGATTACATGGAAGACCTTGACGAAAAGGTTGCCGCAGTAACCGGCTTTAAAATGCAGAGCCATGATATTGTCTTTAATGGATTGTGCCCCGATTGCCAGAAGCTTGAGGCAAAAGAAGCACAATAAGTGCAGCAGCACAAATAAAATTTATTTTATGGAGGTATGAACAATGGAATTTAAAGGAAGCAGAACCGAAGCAAATTTGCAGGCAGCATTTGCCGGTGAATCTCAGGCAAGAAACAAATATACCTATTATGCAGGCATTGCAAAAAAAGAAGGCTATAACCAGATTGCCAATATTTTTGAAGAAACCGCAGGCAACGAAAAAGAACATGCTAAAATCTGGTTTAAACTTTTAACCAGCGGCGGCGTAGCACACAGCAGCCTGCCCGATACTTTAACCAACCTTAAAGACGCAGCAGCAGGCGAAAACTATGAATGGACCGAAATGTATGCTGAATTTGCCAAAGTAGCAAAAGAAGAAGGCTTTGATTATATTGCCATGCTGTTTGAAGAAGTTGGCAAAATTGAAAAAGAACACGAAGAACGCTACAATGCACTGGTTGCCAACATTGAAAATGACCGTGTATTTAAACGCGAAGAAAAACAGGTTTGGATTTGCGGAAACTGCGGCCATATTGTAATTGCTGAAAAAGCTCCGGAAGTTTGTCCTGTTTGCGACCATCCGAAAGCATATTTTGAACTGCGCAAAGTAAACTACTAATAGCTGAACGGTAAATAACCAGTCCCCGGTGGGAAAATCCTGCCGGGGATTTTTGTATTCTTTTAAAAACTTAACTTGCAAAGTGTTTTTTATAATGCTATGATGAAAATGATTTGTTTTATGATTATGACAATTATCTTTTTGAACTGCATACAGGTACGCTGGCAGCGCGCTTAAAAAGTTATGACTGTTATAATAAACAACATGGAAGGGTTTAAATATGATTTTAATTGCATGTGCGGATGACAATTTAGGTATGCTGTTCAACTCGCGCCGCCAGAGTATGGACAGGATTTTGCGTGCGCGGCTGCTGGAGCTTTGCGGCACGCATAAACTGTGGATGAACGCATACAGCCGCGGACAGTTTGATGAAACTGCTGAAGGCATAACCGTTGATGAGGATTTTATGGCAAAAGCAGGCAGTGATGATTATTGCTTTGCCGAAAACATCAGTGTTAAGCCTTATGAAAAAGAAATACAGAAAATTATTTTGTATAGGTGGAACCGGGTTTACCCGGCAGACTTATATTTTGACATTGATTTAAAAAACTGGCACCTTAAAGAGAGCAATGATTTTGCCGGTTCATCCCACGATAAAATTACGGAGGAAATTTACGTAAAATGAGAAAAATATTTGCTGTAATTTGTTCTTTAATGCTGGCTGTAAGCCTTGTTTTAAGCGGCTGCGGGCAAAAAGGCAGCAATGCCGCCGCACCGGCAGGCAGTTCCGTTAACGCCGCCGGTATTGCTTCTGTACCTGCATACAGCGGCAAGCCCTTTATTGCAATTAACGGCAATAAACCAAATTTTACCGAGGATGATTTAACCGAAAAATCATTTGAAAATTACAGCCCGCTGGATAGTTTAAAACGCTGCGGCACGGCGTTTGCCAATGTATCCAAAGAAACTATGCCTAAGGAAAAGCGCGGCAGTATCGGGCAGGTTAAGCCGAGCGGCTGGCAGACGGCAAAATACGATTTTATTGACGGTAAGTATCTTTATAACCGCTGCCATTTAATCGGCTATCAGCTTACGGCAGAAAATGCAAACGAACGCAATTTGATAACCGGAACGCGCTATATGAATGTGGATGGCATGCTGCCGTTTGAAAATATGGTGGCCGACTATATTAAAGAAACCGGCAACCACGTTTTATACCGTGTAACGCCGGTGTTTAACGGCAATAACCTTGTGGCCTCAGGTGTACAGATGGAGGCGATGTCCGTAGAGGATAAGGGTGCAGGCATAAGCTTCAATGTTTTCTGTTATAATGTACAGCCGGGCGTGGAAATTAACTATGCAGACGGCAAAAGCAAACTGGCAGAAGGGCAGCAAACGGCAAAAAATGCAGGCAAGCCCAAAGTATGCCCAACTGCCGATGATTACGCAGTACAAAGCTATGTGTTAAATAACGGCAGCAAAAAGTTTCATAAACCTGATTGCAGCGGCGCAGAAAAAATAAGCGCTAAAAATAAGGAAAACTTTAAAGGGCGGCGTGCCGAATTAATCAGCAAAGGATACAGCCCGTGCGGAATTTGCAAGCCTTAACCGGAGGTTAATTAATGGGATTAGTAGATGATTATTTATCGGCCTATAAAGTAGGCAAAAAAGAGCAGATGGCGGCGCGCATGGCGTTTTTTATCAGCGGGTTTGCGGTTGCCACCTGGGCGCCAATGATACCGGCAGTTAAAGATAAACTGCAAATTGGTGCCGATATATTAGGCCTGCTGTTATTAAGCATCGGCATCAGCGCTTTTATTTTTATGCCGCTGGCAGGTATGCTAAGCCGCAGTTATGGCTGCAAAAAGGTTCTGCGTACTGCTATCGCCGTTATGGCAGCGGATTTAATAATTTTATCGCTGCTAGGCAATATTTGGGGCTTTCTGGTATTTCTTGCGGTTTTTGGCGCGGCAATGGGCTGCATAGACGTTAATATGAACCTTAATGCCGTTATCGTAGAAAATGCTTCTAAAAAGCGTATGATGAGCGGCATGCACGCTTTATGGAGCGTCGGCTGCTTTGCCGGTGCAGGTTTATTCAGCCTTTTGGCTAAAGCTGGGCTTGGCATAACAGTTATTGCCGCTATACACAGCCTTATAGTAATGGTGTTTACGGTAATTTACAGCCGCCACTTTTTAAATTTTAAAGGTGCGGGCAACGAAAAACCAATCGCTGTTCCCAAAGGCATAGTAGTGTTTTTCGGAGTACTGGCGTGCATAACATTTTTGGGCGAAGGTGCGGTTATGGACTGGAGCGGCGTTTTGCTTACAGAAGTAAAAAATACAGAGCTTTCGCTTGCAGGCGTAGGCTATGCTGTTTTTTCGGTAGCAATGCTGTGTATGCGCCTTTTGGGCGATAAAATTGTAGCTGTGCTTGGAGAAGAAAAAACATTGGTTTTTGGCAGTGTTATCGGCGCCATTGGCTTTTTAAGCGTTATCTTTTTGGAAAACTTTTATGCCATTCAGCTTGGGTTTGTACTTATGGGATTAGGGCTTGCCAACATAGTGCCAACAATTTATTCGCTGACAAAATACCAGAAAGTTATGCCCATTAACGCAGCTGTAACGGCAATAACCAGCATGGGTTATACCGGCGTAATTTTAGGCCCGGCAGTTTTAGGCTTTGTTGCACACGGTTTTGGCATAACGCAGGTATTTTATCTGCTGGCAGTTTTGCTTGCCGCTCAGGCCGTGGCCGTTAAATATTACTTTGCCAAAATGGGTTAGAGAATTGTTTAAAACTTTAAAGTTTAGTATAATTAAATAAACTATAACAAGGAGCGGCAAAGATTATGGGCTGTGTAATCATCAGGCAGGCAATCAGGCAGGCGAAGCGGCGTTATAACTTAAGGCCGGCACTTTGTTATGCACTTAATATTAACAATAAAATTAACGGACGCTTTGCTGTTTACGCTTAACGCAGACAGCAGGGCGTCCTTTTGTATTTTGGCGCAGGCTGGTTGAAAGGGGAAGGCCTTATGAACGATTTACTTAAAAAGATTGTGGAGTGGAATGAAGCAAATGAATATCAAAAATGTGTTGATGCCATTGAAGCCATACCGGAAGAAGAACGCGGCTATGAACTGACCGTGCTTTTGGGCAGGGCTTACAGCAATTTGGGCGTGCTTGGCGATAATAATTCCAAGGCAAACGAGGACGGCGTAGGATATATTTTTGCTGGAAAAAGCTGTAAATATTTTTGAAAGCGTGCGCCTGCAAGGGCTGGAGGACTGGTATTGGAACTGCCGTATGGCTTACGCTCTGTGGATGACATCTGGGCGCGAGCTGGAAGCGCTGGCCTATGCACGCAAATGGCAGCAGTTAAAGCCTGATGACGAAGACGCGGCAAATTTAATTAAAACCATCGAAGAATATATTGAAGAAAATTACCGCGAACCGGAAGTTTACAGTTTTGAAGAAATGCAGAGCGTTGGGGCGCATATTGAAAAATATTTCGGCAAGTACGGCAGCGTAATGCATGAATTGGCATCGCCTGATATTCACGTGGATATTTATGTTATCCCGCCACGGGCGGAACACGAATATTATACGCTGGTAACCTGCGGCATGGGTGCGCATAAAATGGAAGTGCCTGATGAGCTGAAAAACGAACAATTGGAACGTGCCGAACTTTTAATTAACCTGCCGGCCGATTGGCAGCTTGACGAAGAATCACTAAAGGACGAAAAGTGGTACTGGCCCATACGATTTTTGAAATTTATGGCGCGCAGCCCTGTTAATAACGGAATGTATTATGACTGGGGGTCAACGCTTGAATTTGACGATATTACCAGCTTTGATGACAGTACAAAGCTGTGTTCGGCTGTTGTTTTAAGCCCCGGTGTTTTTGGCGAAGCAAGTTATGTCTGCACGCTTCCAAATGGCGATGCAGTAAATTTTTATCAGGCAATACCGCTTTATAAAGAAGAACTTGATTATAAAGTAGAATACGGTATGGATAAATTATTGCAAAAATGCCCGGATGAAATTTTGGAAGTCATCAATCCCAGCCGTTTAAACGCTGTTACCGATGCAGAAATATTAAATTATGATGACCGCGAAATGGACTGTGCCGCAGATCATTTAAAACTGATACAGGAACATAATCTTTCGGTTGATGAACTGGCAGTATATAACCATATGGCGGCATACCTGCGCTGGTGCATAAACCATAATTTAATGGGCGATGTTTTTTTGCAGCAGCACGTTGACGTGGCTAAAAGTGTAAAAAGCGGCAGCCTTAATGATTTGCGTGCTTTTGTGCGTGATGAACTTGGCGGCAGGCTTATGATAATTGATTATAACCATAAAGGTGTATGTTTTGCCAACTGGTACAACACTGGCAACCGCAGCATGCCCTACGCTTTTATTAAAGATTTAAAAGCATACGCAAGAGAATATTTTAAAGGGCAAATGCCTTGCGCAGAAGAAGCGGCATACCTGCTTTTGCCCTGGGGCGACGAATATTGCCGGGCTGTTGAAAAAATTATTGAAGAACGTTTTGCCGAATTGCAAAAACTGTGCGGAGAAGAAAATGCTGCGCAGCCGTTTATTGATGAAAGCAATTTTAAAGAACTGCTGCCAAACTGGCAGGGAGCACGGCATTGTCGTATAAGCAAACGGATTATAAAAGACGGCTGTACCGTAGGTTTTTGCTGCCGGGAGGAACCTGACAGCGACGATACCGGTTGGTACAGCGGCTGGTATTTTGAAGCAGGCGACGAGGATGAAGTTTATGCCGGTGAAGATGCAGAGTATGGCATTTACGATTTAAATACTATCTGCAATTTGTATCCGGAGCTTTTGCCTTTGTTAAACAGCCCTTATGGTACTGCTTTTGAGCGCAATAAAAGTGGCAGGCTGGTACAGATAAAGAACGGCGGGGAATAAAATGGATAAGGCTTTGACTGATTTTATAACCGAATACCGTGATTACATAACACTTTTTACAGGCATTGTGCTTGCTGTTGGAGCGGTAAAAAACTGGAACTGGCTGTGTAATCCGGTCGGCAAGCCGGACGCACAGCTTTTAAGCCGCGGCATGTACCGGCTTATCTTTGGCGCGCTTGGTTTAATACTTATTGTTTGCAGCTTAACGCTGATGTTTTAAAAGGAGGTCTTTTTATGGAACCTACTAAAGAATGGCTTGCTTTATATGAAAAAGTAAAAGAAAAAACTAAAAGTGCGGTAGATTTTAATAAGTATTTTGAGGAAAAAGAAATTGCCGGAATAGCTTTGGATGTTATGAATATTGGTTTATGCGATTTGCCAAGCGGCAAAGTAATAGTTGCCGACCCTTTGGTTTACCTTGATAAAAATTGTACTCCGTATTTAGTGCAGGCTCCTGCCGGAAGTTATCAAACGGAAGTTTGCGTTGTTAAACAGCATGATGGTGATTGCGCGCGTTATGCTGCTGTGCGCCTGCGTTTTAACCAAAACCGCGCTGTAAAATTTTATGAGGCGCTTATTGGCAGTGAAGATTTGGAAAACTTTGAAGAAGGAGAATATTTTGGCTTTAATGTAGATGCCGGTTTGGGATGTATCTGCGATGCCGGAATAAATAAAATTATTGCCGAATGGCAGGAAAAATGGGAAAAGGAAAATCCTGACGGCGAGATTTATAATGATTATTTTTGTGGTTTTTTTAAAGAAAGTTACAAACAAAATCCGCAGTATCAGCGTGATGGCGGAGACTGGATTAACTGGCAGGTTCCCGGTACGGATTATCACGTTCCGTTTCTTCAATCTGGCTTTGGCGACGGCACATACCCGGTTTACTGGGGATTTGATGAAAACGGCAAGGTTTGCCAGCTGATAGTGCAGTTTATTGATATAGAACTTGCTTACAATGATGAAGATGAGGAGGAATAGCTATGAATATGGAACAAATGCAGGCGGCAAAAGCAGCAATGGCAGAATGGCTGGCGCACCCGCAGGAGCTTGGGCACGAACCGGCAGAAATTGAATGTGCCAGCACTTTTGAGCTGCATGAAATGACTTATTATTTGTTTAAATACCGTGCCGAAGCAGGCGGCGCGTGGCTGCTTGGCGTATGCGGCGGTTATGAAGGCGATGGGCTCGAACATTGCGGGCATGTGTTCAGCGAAATGGAAGAATATGACCTCGCAACAGCCGAAGAAAAAGCTGCGGCAATGGTAGAAATGGTGCGCACTTATTGGATGGAACAGGCTAAAGAGATTGAAGCACGCAAAAACAGGGCAGGAAGTTTTGCAGGCTTTGTGCTGATGGCAGAAAATAAATGGGATAAAGGTCAGCTCATCCGCAATTTAAAAGAAGAATGGGGCATTGAAGCCGTTGAAGACAGCGACGAAAAACGGGAAGACGCTTTGGTATTTGATGTTGGCAATATGATTGCCGCTGTAAGTTTGATGCCTGCGCCGATACCTAACGGCGAAGCGGAAGCCAATGCTGCAAACAACTATATGTGGCCGGAAGCTGTGGAAGCAGCCAAAGCGCATAAAGCGCACATTATGGTGGCAATTATCGGCAAAGAAGAAAACCTACTGGAACGCGGCAAACTGTTTACCAAAATTTTGGCTTGCTGCTGCGCTCAGCCCGGCGCTTTGGGCGTGTATACCAGCGGCGTAGTGTTTGCGCCGTGGTTTTATGCTAAATTTGCCAACATTATGAAAGAAGGCGGCCTGCCGGTTTACAACTGGATTTGGATAGGGCTGTACCGCAGTGAAAAAGGCATTTGCGGCTATACCTATGGCATGGTGGAATTCGGCAAGGACGAAATGGAAGTTTTGGATGCCGATGCCGACCCCAACGATTTGCGTGACTTTATCTACAGCTTAGCAGGCTATGTGCTGGAGTATGATGTACCCCTTAACAACGGTGAAACTATCGGCTTCAGCGCCGAGGACAAACACGCCATAACTTACAGTGAAGGCGTTGCTTTGCCGGGCATGACGCTGAAAATTGAATATTAAGGGAGGAATTGTTATGAAAAATTTTAATCCCGATTATGTACTGCTTAAAGAAATGTATCAGGACGAATATTACCCTGATTTTTTAGTTGATAAAGTAAAAGCGGAAATAACAAAAGTGATAGAACTTTTGGAAAGCGGCGAAAGCGATGTTGAAATTATCCAAGGCAAACTTGATGAAATAACATGTGCCATTAATGATTTGCAGGAAGAATTTTGGGACAATGACAGCGAAATTGAAACCGTTGCAAGAGATTGTATAGGCGAAACGATATATTACATTTTAAACTGGTTTGATGTACCTATTGATGAAGAAGAAGCCATCCGCGAACGCGATTGGTAAGAAAGGAGTAAATTATGAGCTATGATTTGATGGTTTTTGAAATAACCAAAGCACCAAAAACTAAAAAAGAATTTATGGCATGGTACGATAAAATAACGGAATGGGAAGAAGAGCACGATTATGAAACAGTCAGCGTAACTTCGCCCGCTTTGCAAAACTGGTTTATGGAAATGAAAGAAACCTTCCCGCCGATGAACGGCGAGTTTGCGCCTGACGACGAGGCGATTGAAAATGATGAAGATTTGGAAAGCCGTTTAACGGATTACAGCATAAGCTATGACTCTGTTTACGCTGCTTTTAGTTGGTCTCTTGCCGAAGAAGCATACGAAACAATGCGCAGGCTTGCGCAAAAACACGGCGTTGGCTTTTTTGATGCCAGCGGCGACGGCGATATTATTTTGCCGGACGGTATGATGATAGAGTAATGTTCATGGTTTTTATGTGAATGATAAATGAAAGAAGATGATTTTATGTTAAAAATAATTTTTATGACATTACTTTTGTGCTTTAGTTTGATAAATTATGATTTCTCTTATGTTAATGCTGCCGAAAATAAAAATGTACAATATTCTGCAACAACGATTTTAAATACTAAAATATTTTCTAATGATGAATTTGGGATAACATTAGAAATCCCCGAAGAATTTGAAAAGGTTAAAAGAGATTTAAAAGAGGGAGAACTTTTATTGGCTAAAAGTAATTTTGATGCGTCATTATTAAGCATAGACGCTTTCAAAATGAATGGTCTTTATTATGTATTTGATAATGAAGAAGGAGAAAATCAGAAGAAAGAAGATATTTTAAAACAATTTTCTGATTTAGCCAAAAAAGAACGTGTTAATAAAGATGAAAAAATTTTAGAAAATAGCATTATAAATATTAACGATCAAAAAGTGTTTCATTTTGTATATGCAAAGAAAGTACCTTATAAAAATAAGTTTATAACATATATTACGGATAGTTATACTATTTTAGAAAATGACTATATGTATAAAATTAGTTATTTGATTCCTGAAATTTTTTATAGACAAAAATATAGAGAGAATTTACCTAAAATAATGCAGTCTTTGAAATTTTATACTGCATGGCGTACTGTAAAAATCGGCGATTCTGAATATACATATAAAATTCCTAAATCATTTATAGATGTTAATCCTAAAACTATAGCTCCTGATCATATTTTTCTCTCAGGAGGTAATACTTTTATGACAGGAGTCATTTTAGAAAAGTTGGGTGATAATCCTAAGCATTCGTATTATCCAAATTCATTAACTAATTTAAATTCAGAAGAAAAACAGATAATTTTAGAAAATCTTATGTTAGAATCGAAAGACATAAGTAAATATGCGAAAAATGTTAAAATATCCTTTATTGAAGTAAATAAAATGGATTCTGTTCTATTAGAATTTGATGATTCAACAAGTCATTCTTTAAGTTATATATTTATAAAAGATGGTAATTATATAGCTTTTGATTATATTTATAATGCTGCAAGCGAAAAAGAAGTAAGACCTTTAGTTGAAAAATCTGTTCAAAGTATTAAGTTATAATACTATATAAGCAACGATTTATATTTTTAAAAAGGATGATTTATTATGACTAATGAATTAAGAACTTACCTTACAGAACAGGTTAACGCTTTAAAAAACGCACCTTCCTGCTGCGCAGAAGCCAAAGCAGTTTGCGCTGAATGGCTGGAAGCAGCCGGTACTGATAAAGAAGCAGAAATGACCAAAAAGCTTATTGCCGAAGTTGAAGCAGACATTATGCCTGTTGAGGGTTTAATTGCTTTTGCAGGCAGCGAAGCAGGCGTTAAAGTTTTTGGCGAAGAAATGGCTAAAAACGTACTTGCCCATGCCGAAGAAATTAAAAAGAACGGCGCAAAATTCTGCGATTGCCCGGCCTGCACTGCCTGTGCTGCCATTATCGCCAAAAAAGCTGAACTGTAATTTAACAGCGTAAATAGTAAAACAGCACTCCGAAAGTAAAATTACTTTTGAAGTGCTGTTTGCTTTTACGTTTATTTAGTTTTATTTTACGCTTTCGGCTCTTTCCAAAAAGCCGCGGATAATATCGCAGGATTTGGCGAATTTTTCTTTTTCGCTTTCGTCAAGTTCTACTTCTAAAATTTGTTCAAGGCCGTTTTTGCCGATAACACAAGGCACACCGGCGGCAACATCTTTTTGCCCGTATTCACCGTTAAGCGCTGTGGAGCAGGGCCAGATGAGTTTCTGGTCATGGAAAATTGCTTTTATAAGCATTACGGCAACATTGGCAATGCCAAATTCGGTACAGCCCTTGCCGTCAACTTCAATATCACCGGCGCGTTTAACCTGTTCCTGCAAATCATCAAGGTTAAATGCGGCAAGCCTTGGGCTATTTTCGCGCATCTGCAAAAACGGAGTGCCGTTAATAAATATGCGCGACCACACGATAAAGCTGCTGTTGCCGTGTTCGCCCATGCATATTGCCTGAATGGAGCGGCGGCTGTAACCGGTAGCGGCTGAAAGCACGCGCAGCAGGCGGTAGGTTTCCAGGCTGGTGCCGGTGCAGAAGCAGCGGTTTGTCTGCCAGTTCATCTGGCGGCGGATGTATTCACAGATAATATCGGCAGGGTTGGAAATACTAATCATAATGCCTTTAAAATCAACCTGTTTTAAATGGCCGATTACTTCGTTTGCCATGCGGATGGTATCGTCGAACATATCAAGGCGTGTTTCACCGGGTTTGCGGCTGCGCCCGAACGCAACAACCATAATATCGGCATCGTTAAGTTCGTCGTATTCACCAGCGCGTATAACGGCGTCATGTCCGCATAAAGCTCCGCTTACGCAGTCGTCAAGGTCCAATGCCTGTGCGGCTGCTTTTTCTTTTAAAATATCAATTAAAACAATGTCATCGGCTTCGCCGGATTGAATAAGGCCCAGTGCTACATGAGAGCCTACATGCCCGGCACCGATAATGACAACCTTTCTTGTTTTCATATACTATACCTTCTTTTTACGTATTACAGCGTCAGCTGCATTTACATAATACTATAAATTTTTAAAAAGTGAAAGTTAATTATTTTTTGACGGAATCAAATCCGGCTTAAATAATTTTGTGTTTCAGATATTACAATTAGCTGCTAAAATAAGCAGCAAAGGAAATTTTAATTGTAAATTGTTTGTAAGGTTTATTGCTTATTATTGTTATGTTTTTGTATAATTATTATAGATGGTATATTGTTTAATTTTAAGGAGTGAGGGATGATGAAAAAGGTATTGTGTACATTATTGATGGCAGCATTTATCAGCCCGTTATGGGCAGCGGAAACGGAAGCTGCTCCTGAACAAAAATTAATGCCTGCTATTACCGCAGATACGGGCGGCAATGAGCTTGGCGTTGTAAACGATATTCTGCGCGCGGCAAGCGGCAAGGACAGCCCTTTTGACCATGATAATGGCAGAGGCAATGACGATAAATGGCGTCATGATAATGGACGCCGCGGCAATTACAAAAAAGACCGTGACAGATGGGAACGCGAAGAACGCCGTGACAGGCATGACGATGACCGTTGGGATGATGACGATGATGACAGATGGGACGATGACCGCTGGGAAGACGACGATGACGACAGGTGGGACGATGACCGTTATGAAGACGACGATGATGACAGATGGGATGATGACCGCTACGAAGATTAATTAAAATATGAAAAGAAAAACTCCTGCCCGGCAGTTAAGTTTGCCAAACAGGAGTTTTATTTTGTTTTAACGCATATGCTTCATAAAATACATAATATTGTCAATTGTCAGCCGCAGATCATCTTTCGCCCTTAATTTAATCTGTTCATAGGGGAGGGCAACGCGGTTAATGCTGAAAATTCCGGTTACGCCTTCCTCGTAGGCTTTTTGAATATCGCTGCCGATATCGCCGACAACGGCAATAAGCGGTACGGATGATTTTTTAGCGCGGCGGGCAACGCCAATAACTACTTTGCCGCGCAGCGACTGAGTATCAATTTTGCCTTCGCCTGATATGATAAGGTCGGCACCTTCAAGCAGATGGTTGAAATGAACGGTATCAAGCACAGTTTCTATGCCCGGCTGTAAGGTGCTGTTAAAAAATGCTGCCATACCGCCGCCCATGCCGCCTGCTGCGCCGGAGCCCGGCAGATTCAGTACATCTTTATCCAAATCACGTTTAATGATTTCAGACATATGGTAAAGACCGGCATCAAGCATTTTTATACAACCTTCGTCAGCGCCCTTTTGCGGCCCGAAAACAGCTGAAGCCCCATGCGGCCCGCAGAGCGGGTTATCAATATCGCACATGGTAACAATAGGAATTTCGCGCAGAAGGGGATTAATGCCGCTTGCGTCGATAGCGGCAATATCCTTTAAGGTTTCACCGACAGGGACAAAACTTTCATTTTTGCTGTTGATAAAGCGTACGCCCAAAGCTGCTGCCGCACCGCAGCCGCCTTCGTTGGTTGCGCTGCCGCCAAGGCCTACAATAAGCTTTTTGCATTTGTTGCGCAAAGCGTCTTCAATAAGCTGGCCTACGCCGTAAGTGGTGGTTTTTTCTGCGCGGCGGTTTTCGCCGACCAGCGGAAGCCCTGCAGCTGCTGCCATTTCAATTACAGCAGTGCCGTCAGGTAGAATTCCGTAAAAAGAATTTATTTCGCGTCCGTAAGGGTCCTGTGCTTTAACGCTTACTTTTTCGCCGCCCAGTGCTTCCAAAAAGGCGTCAACGCTTCCTTCGCCGCCGTCGGCAACCGGAATGCTTATAACTTCAGCTTCCGGATAGTGATGGTGTATGCTTTCTTCCATAATGGAGCAGATTTCCATGGAAGACATTGTGCCTTTAAAAGAATCGGGTATTAAAAGGATTTTTTTCATAAATTACTCCTTAAATCAGCAGAACAGGGACAAGAGCCAGATACCGAGCATGGAAGATACGCCAAGCACTAAAGTGCAGACGGTCTGGGTTTTGTAGCCCTGGTCAGGAGTCATTTCGCCGAAGTTGGTAACAACCCAGAAGTAAGAGTCATTAGCGTGCGATACTACCATAGCACCTGCGCCGATTGCCATAACGGTAAGGGTGGTAAGCATCGGTGTATCAAGGCCGAGTACGCCCAGGAGCGGTGCAACAATGCCTGCGGTTGTTGTAAGGGCAACGGTGGAAGAACCCTGAGCCGTTTTAAGAATTGCAGAAAGAAGGAACGGGAAGAAAATACCGATAGTTTCCAAAATGCCTGCGTTGGCGGTAATGTATTGTACCATACCGGAAACAGCAATAACTTTGCCGAGTACGCCGCCGGCAGCAGTTACAAACAAAATAGGACCGGAAACTTTTAAGGTTTCATTGGTAAGTTCGTAAAATTCACCGGTTTTGCCGGAGCTGATAAGCTGGGCAACAGCAAAGATAACGCCTACTGCCAGTGCAATTACAGGTGTGCCGAGGAAAACACATACATCGGCGAAGAAGCCGGTCCATTTAGCCATGTTGGAAATGGAACCCAAAGCCATTAATAAAATAGGAATGATAATAGGAGCGAGGGACATGAACGCGCCCGGAATATTTTTGTGGGAAGCCATAATTTCTTCATAAGTTTTTACAACTTCGCCGTCGTTAACGTCTTCAGGAGTTTTAACTTTCGGGCCGATATATTTAACGAAAGCATAGCCTGCAATAAGTGGGAAAATGGAAACTACCATGCCCATGCCGATAACCAGTAGCAGGTTATTGCCAATGCCCAAAGTATTTGCCGCAGCAATAGGGCCCGGTGTAGGGGGAATAAATACATGGGAGATATAAAGGCCGGCGCTTAAAGCTACCGACATGCCAACGCTTGGCGCAAGAGTACGTTTAACCAGCGCTTTGCGGATAGGGTTTAAAATTACAAAGCCTGAATCGCAGAATACAGGAATGGAAACAACCCAGCCCATAAGTTCAATGGCGAGTTCCGGGTTCTTTTTGCCAACCAGTTTAATAATAAGGTCTGCCAGTTTAAAGGCTGCACCGGTAATTTCCAAAATGCCGCCGATAAGGGCGCCTAAAATAATAACGATACCGATACTGGTAAATGTGCCGGAGAAACCGGAGCCGATAACAGTGGCAATGCCCTGAACCGTTTTGCCGTCAACTTTGGTGTCCACCAGAGGAATACCGGCAACAAGGCCAAGAACAAGAGATACGGTCATAATAGACAAAAACGGATGAATCTTGTACTTGGAGATAGCGACAATCATGACGATGATAGCGATAACAAACGCTATCATTAAACCTAAACCTGACATAATAAAAATTCCCCCTTAATTTAATAGGTATTTTAAAATTCTTATATAGAATACTACATTTTTAAGAAAATGTAAATTATTCTTAATAAAATTTAACATAAAGTTAACGTTAAAACTTTAAATAGCGTATACTATTATAAGTTTTTGGATAAGGCAGTTTTTGTGGTAAAATATAAGAAAAACTATCGGAGAAATATTTATGAATAAACTTTACTATGTCCCCCTGGGGTGCAGTGCCAGAGGATATTTTATTAATGAAATAGCAGAAAAAAGCTGGGAAAATTCGCTTTTGGTTCTGCCCAGCGGCGTGCTGCAAAGCCGTGCTTTTAAAGAGGGCGCAGTACGCGTAAAAAATTTTGACGATGTTGCAACCGGTCTGCTTAACGCTAACGGCTATGCAGGTTTGCAGCGCATTTCACGCCGCACGCAGGAACTTATTGTCGAAGAAATTCTGCAAAAATATGCCCACGATAATAAACTCGATTATTTTAACATTCTGGTTGAAAAGAAAGGCTTTGTTAAAGCGGTAACATCGCTTATTGGGCAGTTATCGCGCAGCGGCGCCAAAATGGAAGAAATTTACGAAGCGCTTAACGGCTGGGACAGGCCGGGAAAACTTGGGCTTAAAGACCGCGAAATTGCCGCCGTTTATACGGCTTACCGCCAGAAATTAAAAAAAGAAGACTGGTTTGATGTTGAAGGCTTGTACCGCCTTGCTGTTTATGTGCTGCAAAAAGATAACCCGATTGTTCCGTGGGAAAATTTATATTTCAGCGAGTTTTACCGTTTTGACGGATTGCAGATAGAACTGCTGCGCGAACTGAAAAAACATTGCAATATAAACGTTGGGTTAATGTATGACCCCAAGCGCCCGGAAATTTTTGCGGCAACTGAACATGCCTTGGCCGATTTAAGCCGTTTTTTGGATATGGAAAAATTGCAGCCGGAACTGCCTGAACGTGAAAACAGCTTAAAAATACTGACGGAGTATCTTGGTGAAGAAAGCCGTGCCGTATATTCCGGCAGCGGCATAAAGCTGCTGGAGGCCGCAAGCCGTGAGCAGGAAATACGCACGGTGCTGCGCAGCGTTAAAAAGCTTTTGCAAAAGGGTATAAAAAGCAGTGAAATTATTATTTTGCTGAGGGATTTTTCGTTTTATGCCGGCCTGCGCAATTTAAGTGATGAATACGGTATTCCCGTTTCTTTGCCGCTGACGGCAAAACTGAATAATGAGCCTTTAACGGAGTTTATGTATCTGCTTGTTAAAACTGCTGCTTATTCTGCACCGGCAGCCGCAACCGGTAATTTATGCACGCTTATGGGTTGTCAGGCTGTAAAAATACTGTTTGAATTCGACACGGAGGTGCTTTTGCGTTTGAAAACGGAAAAACTCTATCAATCGGCAGACAGTTTTGTTGCTGACGGCATGGAAGTCTTAAAAGATGAAGAACAGCAGGAATTAAACCGTTTGCTGGATTTAATAAAAACCGTTCCCGAAAATGCCTGCATTAGCGAATATTGCACAGCGGCAGATAATATTCTGGAAAAGCTGGACATTGCTTTAAAACTTGGCAGCGCCTATAAAAACGGCAGTGCCGGTTATGACGCAATAAAGAACTATGTTCTTGCTGCTGGTAAATTAAAAGATATTTTATCGCTGCTGCAAAGTGATTACGCCGCCGGAGGCATGCTTAATAAAAAAATAACGGCGCAGGATTTTGCCGATATTTTGTATGAAGCGGTACAAGGTGTTGAGCTTGTTCTGCAAAAAGGCGATATGAACGGCGTGCTTATTACAGAGGCTGCTAATATACAGGGCGTTTATTATCCTTATGTTTTTCTGCTTGGCGTGCGCGAAGGTGAATTCCCGGCAGTAAAAACAGAAAACTGGATTTATAACGATTATGAGCGTGCGGCAATGGAAGCGCTTGGTATAGATTTGCCCGGTACTATTGCCGGTTTAAACGAGGATAAATACTTTTTTGCCGCTGCTGCAGCAGCAGCTCTGCAAAGCCTTACCGTAAGCTGGTACAGTGACGATTCCGGCGGTGCATCTGCCTATGTGGAAATGCTGCAAAATACTTTTGCGGATAATTCTCTTGAAGCAGAAAAATGCGCGCCGGTTAATATTGACGCTTCCTTATCAGGCAATGAGCTGCTTGAAAATCTTGCTTTTGCAAACAGAAATAATAAACTGCTTGCGGAAGCTGTTGAGAACTGGGCTGAACGCAGCAGCATTGAATATATAAGAGAAAGCTGTTTTAACCGTTACAGCGGCATACTGCAAAACAGTGAGCTGCTGTCTGAACTTCCACGGAAAATTGGCAGCAGCTTCAGTGCTTCAAGGCTTGAAACTTATGCGGATTGCCCGTTTAAATTTATGGTAAGTTATTTGTGGCGGCAGGAAGAATATGCCGAAATGGATGAAGATATAAATGCTGCGGACGAAGGAAGCCTTATGCATGCTGCCGCAGCACAGTTTATAGGCATGTATTTAAATAAAAGCCTTGCAGAGTATCCGCTGGAAACTTTATGTGAAGAAATGCAGCGCATTTTTGATGCTTTAAGCAGGGAATACGAGCAAAGCGGCAAATTGAAAGATACTGTATTTTTAACTTATCAGAAAGAAAATATTTTAAAACGCCTGCTTAAATTTGTTAAAGCAGAATATGAATATGCAAAAGCATGGTACGGCTATAAGCCTTTAAATGTGGAAATGTCTTTTGGACCGGGTACATTGCTGCCGCTTAGTTTAAGTGATGAAGACGGAGCGGTTTATAATTTTAAAGGGCGTATTGACCGCATTGATGCTGACGGCGAAAGAATTTTTGTTACCGATTACAAGCGCAGCAAAATACCGGACCCCAAAGATATGAAGGAAGGTTTGGATTTACAGATGCCGCTTTATTTACTGGCAGCGGAACAGCTGACAAAAGATAAAACTGTTTTGGGCGGCGATTATTTTTCTTTTAAAAGTTCTGAACGTGATAAAGGAATAGTTTTTGATGCTAAAAATAAACCGCCGTTCTTTACAGCAAAATCCGTAGGTGAATGGGACAGTTTTGTTGAAGAAACAAAGCAGTTTATTACCAGCTACATAAAAGCCATGCGCAGCGGCAATTTTAAGCCGTCTGCAAAAAGAAAGTGTTCGGAATATTGCCCTGCGCGTGAAATTTGCAGGCGTTTCAACGAAAAAAACAACGGAGGTGCAGACGGAGATGTTTAATTTTACAGAAAATCAGGCAGCGGCCATTAATACTCTTAACTGCAACGTCTCCGTATCTGCCGGTGCGGGCAGCGGCAAAACTAGAGTGCTTGTTGAGCGTTTCATCAACATTCTTGCTCAGGGCATAAAAAATCCGCAAAAGGCTGTGCAGCCAAAAGAAATACTGGCAATAACTTTCACGCGCAAAGCTGCGGCAGAAATGAAGGAACGCATACGCAAACGCCTGTATGAACTTGAAAAAGAGGATGCCGCAAATAAAGAGTTCTGGCATAACCACAGGCAGCGTTTTGACCAGGCCCGCATCAGCACAATTCATGGTTTCTGCAACGGAATATTAAAAGAAAACCCGGTAGAAACAGGGCTCGACCCTTCGTTTAATGTTGCGGAAGAAAATGATATGCAGGAATTTTTGGAAACAAATATTACCGCGTTCATTAAAAAAGTGCTTGCAGAAAAAGATTCCGGTATGGAAGAACTTATCCGTAATTACGGAATTAAAGGCGTTAAAGGACAGCTGCTCAGCATTTATGGCATTGCGGATGAGGTTTTGAAACTTGAAAATCCAGCTGAGCCGTATAAAAAAAGTGCGGATTGTGCGCCTGAATTGCAGGCAGAGCTTACTGCGCTTGTTGACGAGCTTATTGCAGGTATGGGCACTGTTGTTGACAAAACAACCAAGCATTATCCCAAATTGCAGAATTTAAAGGAAAACCGGCATTTGGTTATTGAGGCAATTCAGAAATATGAAACTGAAGAAAGCCGAGCGGTATTTGATAAATATATTGGCGTGCTTACCATGCAAGCTAAAGATAAAGCAGTTGTTGCCGAAGCTAGAGAAGCACTGAAAAAACTATACCAGGCTGTTATTGATGACCGTGCAGCAGAACTGGTTACTGTATGGCATAATGTTTTGCGCAGCTGCCGTAAATTTGTGCTGGCAAAGCAGGAAGAACTTAATTTAATCGGTTTTGATGATTTGGAAAGCCTTGCCTTGAAACTTTTGCTTGATTCACAGGAAACACGGCATAAATACCAGCAGAATTTTAAATACATAATGGTTGATGAATTTCAGGATACCAATGAGCGCCAGCGCGAGATTATATACCTTTTATGCGGCGACGATAAGGACAGCCTGAACGGCAATAAGCTGTTCGTTGTTGGTGACCCCAAGCAATCTATTTACCGTTTCCGCGGTGCCGATGTTAATGTTTTTGCACGTGTGCGTAGAGATATTGCCGCTAAAAAAGGCAAAAACATTGTTTTGGATGACAATTTCCGCACGGTGGATAAAATTCTTGATTTCTGTAATGCAACCTTCCCGGATTTGTTGGGGCTTGACGAAACGCAGGATGTGTTTTTTGAAGCGCTGCGGGCTAACCGTTCAGGTACGCTTTTGCCGGAACTTATTGTAATAAACCATGATGAGCAGACGGCGCAGATGGATGCACGCGAAGCGGAAGCCGCCTTTATTGCGCAGAAAATAAAAAACCTGCATGATGAAGAAGGCGTTTTATACAGCGATATTGTTATTTTGCTGCGTGCCATGACAAAGGTTGATTATTACGAAAATGCACTGAACAGCTGCGGAATACCTTGCAATGTTGTTGATGGCAAAGGCTTTTATGGAAGGCAGGAAATTATTGATTTTATCAATTTGCTGACAGTTTGTGCCGACAGCAGGCGTAATTTGGAACTGGCAGGTGTTTTGCGTTCGCCATATTTTGCTGTTGATGACGAAACGCTTACGGCTTTGTTCTTTGAATTACAAGATAATGCAGATAAATATGAAAGTTTATGGCAGGTTCTGCAAAGCGGAACATATCCGGAATATTTAGCCGAAACGGAAAAAAGCAAATTAAAGCGTTGCAGCGGCGTTTTAAAACAAATTTATGATGCTTCCATATCATTGCCGCTTACGGATTTATTCAGTTTTATCGAACAGATTCTTAATCTTAATGCTGTTACTGCCGCACAGCCGGGTGGAGAAGAAAAAAAAGCCAATTTAAAGAAGTTATTTGCTCTTGCCGCTGAATTTTGCCTGCACAGGCAGGGCGGTTTGCGTGAATACCTTGATAATATTAAACGCCTGCGTGCGCTTAATGCGCGTGAAGCAGCGGCCGTTGCCGGTAATGCACAGGACGCCGTAACGATTATGACTATCCATAAATCAAAAGGTCTTGAGTTTCCAACCGTTATTTTGCCGGCACTTGATACAGGTGTTGGCGGCGGCAGCTCGCAAATAAATTTTAATAAAAACACAGGGCTTGGCATTAAAGTTGATGTTAACGGAAACTTGCAGGAAAGCAGTGTTTTTAAAGAAATAAAAGCCTTAAACAGTGAACTTGACAAGGCAGAGAAGGAACGCCAGTTTTATGTGGCGGCAACGCGTGCAAAAGACAGGCTGATTTTGTCCGGCGTTACAAAAACCAAAGGTGATAAAGGCACATGGTTTAAAAATTTGAAAAATATATTAAGCGGCTATGAAGGCATGATTTTTACCGATGTTGACGCGGCAGAAATATTACCGCAGGAAAAGCAGGCGGAAGAAGATACCGAAAGTTTTATCGGCGAAGATGTAATTGCCAATACTCTGCCGCTGCCGGAATACGGCAAAGCCTGGCAGCAGAGTTTTTCGGCTTCATCTTTACAGCAGTATAATATCTGCCAGCGCAGTTTTTATTACCATTATATTTTGCAAATGCCGCCTGTTGAGCCTCAGCTGAACGGTGAAAACGCAATTGATGCCAGAACTTTTGGCACTTTGGTGCATAAAGCACTGGAAAAATATGCCGGTAATGTAAAAAAAGCCTTAATGCAGGCGGCTTATGATAATAATTTACAGGATTATGACCTTAGCGAAGCAGAAAAAATGCTGGAAAAATATCTGCAAAGCAATTTATATCCGGGCCTGGAGGCTAAACAGCTGCACGAAACTGGCTTTACGCTGCCGGTACTTGCAAAATACGGCATCAATGCGCAGTGCTACGGCTTTATAGATAACATTATTTATAATTCTGATGGCAGTTTAAGCATTATTGATTATAAAACAGGGCATGTGCCTGATGCACTTCCCAAAGGATATAAATATCAGCTGGCCTTGTATAAGCTGGCGGCAGAAGAAATGTTTAACATGCCTGTTAAAAGTGCGGAGCTGCACTTTTTGCGCGGTTGTGTAAGTTTTGAACTTCCGTCAGGCTTTAACCCTGAAGAAATTGCAGCCGAACTGCAAAGCATTTTTGCTAAAACAGATGAGCGGGAATTTACATGCAGCACAGCCTATTGCCACAGCTGCCCGTATGCGTATTTCTGCAAAAAAATTTAAGGCGGGAGCGCATATAGTAAAATTTGCTTTAGTATAGTATAATGTTTACAAAAAAAGAATAAGAGGTGTTTTACATAATGAAAACAAAAATTACCGAACTTTTAGGCATTAAATATCCTGTTATCCAGGGCGGCATGGCGTGGACTTCCGACGCTAACCTTGCTGCAGCTGTTTCCAATGCTGGCGGCGCAGGCATTATTGCTACCGGCGGCCGTACCACCGAATGGACCAAAGCAGAAATCCAGAAATGCAAAACCTTAACCGATAAACCTTTTGGCGTAAACTTAATGCTGATGGCACCGAATGTTAACGAAATTATCGAAGTTGTATGCGAAGAAAGAGTTGCTTTTGTAACTCTCGGCGCAGGCAACCCGGTTCCGCACATTGAAAAACTGCACAATGCAGGCATTAAGGTTATTCCTGTTGTGCCGAACGTAAAACTTGCAAAACGCGTGGAAGCAGCAGGCGTAGACGCAATGGTTATTGAAGGCATGGAAGGCGGCGGACATATCGGCCAGCAGACCACCATGGCGCTGATGACCAACGTACTGCCTCTGGTTAAAAACGTACCTGTTCTGGTTGCAGGCGGTATTGCCGACGGCCGCGGCATTGCAGCAGCACTTTTGATGGGTGCAGACGGTGTACAGATGGGCTCCCGTTTTATTCTTACCACCGAATGCCCGACTCATCCGCGTGCTAAACAGGCAATTATTGATGCTACCGACACTGATTCCGCTGTTACCGGCTTCAGCCGCAACAACGCAGTACGCTGCCTGAAAAATGAATTTACCAAAGAATATCTTGCCAAAGAAGTTGCAGGCGCTCCGCAGCAGGAACTTAATGATTTTGCAACCGGCACCAACCGCATGGGCGCAGTAGACGGCGACATTGAGCATGGCGCAGTGCTTGTAGGCCAGAGCCTGAATGCTCTTAACGAAATTCTGCCCTGTAAGGAAGTTATGGAAAAACTTATTGCCGAAGCAAGAGAAACTCTTGCCAACGCTAAAAATATTGAACTGTAATTGTAATTAAGTAAACAGCGTTTCCTAAATACGGTAGCGCTGTTTTTTATTTTATGTTAAAACATGTTATACTAATAGTAAGTGAGAATATATTGAGGTGATAGCATGTTTGCGATTAATAAATCTGATAACAGTATCTCTGAAATAAAAAAATGTTCTTTTCATGAGCTTGGTTTTAAAGAACGTGAAAATTTACAGGAATGGATTGCAAAGTCGCCTAATTGTTTTGGCGAAGATTTGCTTATTATACAAAAAGAATTTAACGGTTTTAATGATACAAATGAACGTCTAGATTTATTGGCATTAGATCAGGATGGCTCTTTAGTGATTATTGAGAACAAACTTGATGATACTGGCAGGGATGTAGTATGGCAATGTTTAAAATATGTTTCATATTGTTCAACATTAACTAAGGCTCAAATCATAGAGATTTATCAGGATTATCTTGATAAAAATTCCATAAAAGAAAGTGCTAAAAATAATATTTCCGAATTTTTTGATGGGAAACCTTTGGAAGAAATAACTCTTAATGAAAATGACCAACGAATGATTTTAGTAGCCGCTAATTTCAGGAAAGAAGTTACTTCTACTGTAATGTGGATGTTAAACCATAGTATAAATGTAAAATGTTTTAAAGCTACACCTTATCAATATAATAACAATCTCTTTCTTACAATGGAGCAGATTATCCCTGTCAAAGAAACTGCCGACTATATAATTCAAATGGCTGATAAAGCAAAAGAAGTTCAAAATGATAAAGATATAACAAAAGATATTGAAAATATCAGGATGCAATATTGGACAAAATTGCTTGAAAAATTTAATAATATTTCTCCGCAATATAGAAATATTAAACCTACGATAAATCATTGGTTATCAAGCGGAGCTGGTGTATCTGGAATTACTTTCGCTTTTGATGCTACAACATGGTATTGCGGCGTTGAGTTGATTATTAATTATGGCAGCAGGGAAGAAAACGAAAAAATTTTTAATAACTTATTAAAAAATAAAAAAATAATTGAGGGAATTTTTGGAGGAGAATTAGTTTGGAATATTTTGGGTGGTAAAAAATCATGCAGAATTTCTACTTGGATAGAGGGTGTCAATATTCGTAATACAACCGATTGGGACAAAATGGTTGATTATCAATGTGAGGTAATGGTTAGGTTCGAGAAAGCATTAAGAGATAAAGTGAAAGAAGCTGCAAAAAATTTATAATATTTTAATACTTAATTACCGTAAAAATTTGACTTCCAATGCCCGGAAGTGTTACAATAATAACAACATAAAACTTACCTTTAAATCGGTCCTGTGAGACTGTAAGGTAGACTTTTAGGTAACTTGTACTACAAGCCTTCCTATCCTCATGGGGACCGGAAGGCTTTTATTTTTGTAAGTAAGCGGCTTTAGCCGCAAGTTATGCTTAAATTAACAAACAGGAGGTTTCTGCAATGGCAAAAGCAACAGTTTCTCTCGGCGGACGGGATATACTGGATTTGGATTCGCTTTCCGTTGAGGAATACGAACTCATCCTTAAAACCGCAGCCGAGATGAAAAGAATTATGAAGCGTGATATTAAAAAGGTTCCTTCGCTGCGTGGCAAATCTATCATCAACTTGTTCTATGAACCAAGTACGAGAACCCGCACTTCTTTTGAACTGGCAGGAAAATATCTTGGCGCTGATGTTGTAAACATTACTACTTCAAGTTCCAGTGTTGTAAAGGGTGAATGCCTGCGCGACACAATTCTTACCGTACAGTCCATGGCTTGTGATGCCATTGTAATGCGCCATCCTATCGAAGGTGCCGCAGCCTATGCTGCCGATGTTTCCAAAGCTGTCATCATCAACGCAGGTGACGGTGCCCATGCACATCCTTCTCAGGGGCTGCTTGATATGTTTACCATCCGCGAGCAGGGCAAAGATTTTAAAGGCCTTAAAATGGCAATTGTCGGCGATATTTTATACAGCCGTGTTGCACGCACGAACATTGCTGCATGGACGAAACTGGGTGCGGAAGTGCATGTTGCAGGCCCGATGACTTTAATTCCGCACGATATTGAAGCACTTGGTGTAAAAGTGCATAAACGTGTTGAAGATGCTATTGAAGGCGCGGATGTTATCGACATTCTGCGTATTCAGCTTGAACGCCAGCAGAAAGGTTTGTTCCCGTCTGCACGCGAATATGCAAGAATTTTTGGCATTAACGAAAAACGCCTGGCACTGGCCAAACCTGATGTAACCGTGCTGCATCCGGGCCCGATGAACCGCGGCCTTGAAATTTCCTGGGATGTTGGTTACTGCGACAACGCCAAAATCAGGGACGAAGTACAAAACGGTGTTGCCGTGCGTATGGCATTGCTGTTCTTAACGCTGACAGGAGGGAAACAAATTGAAAACATTAATTAAAAACGGACGTGTGGTTGACCCTTCGCAAAATCTTGATGCAGTAATGGACGTGCTTATTGAAGACGGCGTTGTTGCTGCAATTGATAAAAATATCGAAGCAGCTGCCGATGAAGTTTATGATGCTACCGGCCTTGTGGTTGCTCCGGGGCTTGTTGATGTGCATACACATCTGCGCGAGCCGGGCCTTGAAGCAAAAGAAGATATTGTTACCGGCACCATGGCAGCAGCGGCAGGCGGCGTAACCACTATTGCCTGCATGCCTAACACCAAACCGGTTGTAGATAACAGCATTATCGTCAGCGGCATTAAAGAACGCGCTGCCCGCGAAGGTTATGTAAATGTAGAAGTTATCGGCGCCATCAGCAAGGGCGAACAGGGCAAGGAACTGGCAGAACTTGGTGATATGGCAGAAAAAGGCGCTATGGCTTTCAGCGATGATGGCCATTATGTAGAAAGCAGCCGCTTGTTTTTACTGGCTGCAAGATATGTAAGCGCTTTTGATAAAGTTTTGATTTCCCATTCTATCGAAGAAGAACTTAACCACGAAGGTTATATGCATGAAGGCGCTGTTTCCGCACGCATCGGCGTGCCAGGCATTCCGTATATCTCTGAAGATATCGCTGTTGCGCGTGACTGCATCATTTCCGAATACACCGGTGCGCATGTACATATTGCACACGTTGCATCCAAAGGCGCGCTTGATATTATCCGCCGCGCCAAGGCAAGGGGAGTAAACGTAACCTGCGAAGTTACCGTTCACCACCTGACTTTAACGGATGAAGCATGCAGCACATACAGCACGGCTACAAGAGTATCGCCGCCGCTGCGCAGCATGGACCACGTGGAAGCATGCCGCCAGGCATTGAAAGACGGTACTGCGGACGCTATCGTTACGGACCACGCTCCGCACGCACCGGAAGAAAAAGACGTTGAGTTCCGTTATGCACCGAACGGTTTTACCGGTCTTGAAACTTCTCTGGGTGTAATTTTAACCGAACTTTATCATACAGGGCTCTTCACAATTAATGAAATTATTGATAAAATGAGTACAGCGCCTGCGCATATTTTTGCATTAAATGCTGGAAGTTTAAAAGTTGGCTCTCCGGCAGATGTAACTGTTATCGACATTAACAAGGAATGGACAGTTGATAATACGAAATTTTATACACGCGGCAACGTAACACCTTTCAATGGCAAGCATTGCAAAGGCAAAGCGGTTGCCACTATGGTAGCAGGTAAATTTGTTATGAGAGATGGTGTAGTATGCGGCAAATAGGCAGAAAGGGTAAACTTGTTTTAAAAGACGGCAGCGTTTACAGAGGTACTTTGTACGGAAAACGCAATGCTGTCGGCGAAGTTGTTTTTACAACTGGCATGAGCGGTTATCAGGAAACTTTGACTGACCCCTCGTTTTGCGACCAGATTGTTGTAATGACTTATCCTTTGGTAGGCAATTACGGTATCAATAAAGATTTTAACCAGGGCAGAAGGTGCTTCTTCCAGGGCTATGTTATCAGCGAGCTGTGCGACCACCCGAGCAACTGGAAAAACGAAAAATCTCTGGAAGATTTTCTTGACGAACAGGATGTTCCGGTACTGGTTGGCGTAGATACGCGTGCCATTACCAGAAAGCTGAGAAACTACGGCGTTTTGCAGGGCGTTATCGTTCCGGACGAAATGCCGCAGGAAGAAGTTGACAAACTGCTGGCACTGCCGGAAGTTCATGACCAGGTAGCCAAAGTTACAACTCCGGAAATTTATACAATGGGCGAAGGCAAATACCATGTAGCTGTTATGGATTACGGCATTAAGCAGAACATCCTTAACTATCTGGCAAGCTTCGGCTGCCGTCTTACCGTGTTCCCGGCGTTTACAAGCGCGCAGGAAGTTCTTGCTTCCCAGCCGGACGGCATTTTCCTTTCCAACGGGCCGGGGGACCCGAAGGATTTGACTTCCGTTATCGAAGAAGTTAAAAAATTCATCGGCAAACGCCCGATTTTCGGTATCTGCCTCGGCCATCAGCTGATGGCGCTGGCAAACGGAGCCGATACATACAAAATGAAATTCGGCCACCGCGGCATTAATCATCCTGTTAAGGATTTGCTTGAACATAAAGTTATGATTACTTCCCAGAATCACGGTTATGCCGTTGATGAAAAATCACTGGAAGGCAAAAATATTGAAATTACAAATATTTCGCTGAATGACCATACGATTGAAGGCGTGCGTTATCTTGACCACCCGACCTTTACCGTGCAGTACCATCCGGAAGCAAGCCCGGGACCTGGCGGTCACGAATATTTGTTTGAACGTTTTATTAAAATGATGGGAGGCCGCTAATATGCCGAAACTGCAAAATGTAAAAAAAGTACTGGTTATCGGTTCCGGCCCGATTATTATCGGGCAGGCGGCAGAATTTGACTATTCCGGTACACAGGCCTGCCGCGCATTAAAAGAAGAAGGGCTTGAGGTTGTACTGGTAAACAGCAACCCGGCTACTATTATGACGGACGTGCATATTGCCGACCGTGTTTATGTTGAACCTGTTAATGTGGAATTTTTGGAAAGCGTTATTAAACGCGAACGCCCGGATGCTTTGCTGGCAACCCTGGGCGGGCAGGTTGGCCTGAACCTTGCCATTGACCTTGATAAACAGGGTATTTTGCGCGAATATAATGTTAAACTTCTGGGCACCCAGATTGAAAGCATTAAACGTGCGGAAGACCGTGAGCTGTTTAAGGAAACGATGGAAAAAATCAATCAGCCGATTCCGGAAAGCACGATTGTTGAAACCGTTTCCGCAGCTAAGGAATTCGCGCGTGAAGTTGGTTATCCGCTTATCGTACGCCCGGCATATACTTTGGGCGGCACCGGCGGCGGCATTGCCAACAACGACGAAGAACTTGACGATATTGTAAGCAAGGGCCTTTTGTACAGCCTTATCGGCCAGGCCTTGATTGAACGCAGTGTTGCCGGTTGGAAAGAAATTGAATACGAAGTTCTGCGCGATGCTGACGATAACTGCATTACCGTTTGCTCCATGGAAAACCTTGACCCGGTTGGCGTGCATACGGGCGACTCCGTTGTTGCCGCACCGGCACAGACTTTGAGCGACCATGAAGTACAGATGCTGCGCCAGGCTTCTATTGACATTGTACGCGAACTCGGCGTACGCGGCGCCTGCAACGTACAGCTTGCGCTCGACCCGAATTCATACCGTTATTATGTAATCGAAGTTAATCCGCGTGTAAGCCGTTCTTCGGCGCTTGCTTCCAAGGCAACCGGTTATCCCATTGCCAAAGTGGCAACCAAAATTGCCGTTGGCTACACACTGGATGAAATTCAGAATGCCGTTACCCAAAAAACTACGGCATGCTTCGAGCCTTCGCTGGACTATGTTGTTTTAAAATTCCCGCGCTGGCCGTTTGATAAATTCGTTACCGCAGACCGTACTCTCGGCACGCAGATGAAAGCTACCGGCGAAGTAATGGCCATTGAAAGAAATCTGGAAGCAGCGCTTTTAAAAGCTGTACGCTCTTTGGAAATCGGCCTTATTCACCTTGAAATGCCGGAACTGAAAGCACTGAGCGATGAAGAAGTACGCGAGCGTATTCATCTGATTGATGATCAGCGTCTGTTTGTTATTGCCGAAGCATTCCGCCGCGGCGTAACGATTGACGAAGTACACGATATTACCAAAATCGACAAATGGTTCCTGCAAAAAGTAATGAACATTGTTGAGATGGAAAAACGCATTAAAACCGAACCCATGACGGAAGAACTGATGCTTGCCGCCAAGAAAAAAGGCTTTGCGGATGTTACCATTGCAGGATATATCGGCAAAACATGGCAGGAAGTGCGTGAAATGCGCAAAGGCTGGGGTATTATTCCGACCTATAAGATGGTTGATACCTGCGCCGCAGAATTTGAAGCCGCAACTCCGTACTATTATTCCACTTATGCGGAAGAAGACGAAGTTGAAGTAAGCGATAAAAAGAAAGTTGCCGTACTTGGCAGCGGCCCGATCCGTATCGGCCAGGGCGTAGAATTTGACTACTGCTCCGTTCACTCTGTATGGGCGCTGAAAGAACTCGGCTACGAAACCATTATTATCAACAACAACCCTGAAACCGTAAGTACGGACTTTGACACCAGCGACCGCCTGTATTTTGAGCCGCTGACGATTGAGGACGTACTTAACATTCTCGATAAAGAAAAACCGGAAGGCGTTATTGTGCAGTTCGGCGGCCAGACAGCCATTAACCTTGCAGGTCCGCTGGAAAAAGCAGGCATTAAAATTTTGGGCAGCAGCGTGGAAAGCATTGACCGCGCCGAAGACCGCGAACGTTTTGATGAACTTTTAACTTCCTGCAACATTCCGCGCCCGAAAGGACATACCGTATTTGACACCGAAGGCGCTCTGAAAGCAGCTGCCGACGTTGGTTACCCGGTAATGGTGCGTCCGTCCTATGTACTCGGCGGCCGTGCTATGGAAATTGTTTATAACGATGATGAACTGAAATACTACATGACAAACGCCGTTAAGGCTTCGCACGAACATCCGGTACTTGTTGACCACTATCTGCAAGGTACGGAAGTTGAAGTTGATGCTATCTGCGACGGTAAGGATGTACTGATTCCCGGCATTATGGAACATATCGAACGCGCAGGCGTACACTCCGGCGACTCCATTGCCGTATATCCTCCGCGCACGCTGGCAGAATCGGTTATTAAAACTATTATCGATTACACCAACAGAATTTCCATCGGCCTTGAAGTACACGGCATGATTAACATTCAGTACATTGTACGCAATAACGAAGTATTCGTTATAGAAGTTAACCCGCGTTCTTCCCGTACCGTGCCTTTCCTCAGCAAAGTTACCACCATTCAGATGGTTGACGTTGCAACCAAATGCGCAATGGGGCAGAGCATCCGCGAACAGGGTTACCGCCCGGGCCTGCAGCTCTTCCCGGATTACTATGCAGTTAAAGCACCGGTATTCTCCTTCAACAAGATGAGCAATGTTGATATTACCCTTGGGCCGGAAATGAAATCTACCGGTGAAGTAATGGCTATTGACTACCAGTATTCGCGCGCACTGTATAAAGCCTGCATTGCTGCCGGTATCAATGTGCCGCACGAAGGCGCAATTCTTATTACCGTAGCCGATATGGATAAAGAAGAAGCCTGCGAAATTGCAGCCGGTTTTGCAGACCTTGGCTACGAAATTGTAGCAACCGGCGGCACTGCGGAATATCTGAACAACCACGGCGTAAAAGTAAGGGTTGCAACCAAAGTAAGCGAAGGCAGCCCGAATATTCTTGATGAAATTAAAGAAGGCCATATCAGTATGGTTATCAATACAACCAACCATGGCCGTGATGCTGAACGCGACGGCTTTAAAATCCGTCGTTCGACGGTTGAGCATGCCATCGCCTGCCTGACATCCCTTGATACGGCACGCGAACTGCAGCATGTAATGAGCGCTATGCGCCGCCGCCGTGTAGTAAGTATTGTTGCTTTGCAGGACCTTTCCTGGGAGGGCTGATAAATGCCTAAGAAAATAGTTGAAGCTAAAGTTATTGGGCAGCATGTTTTAAACAATTCAACAAAATTAATAGAAGTTTACGCACCGGAACTGGCAGAACTTGCCGTTCCGGGGCAGTTTGTAAACGTGCAGGTATTTAACTGCACTGCGCCGCTTCTGCGCCGTCCTTTTGGTGTTGCTGCCGTTAATAAAAAAGAGGGCACCATTACCATGATTTACCGCATTATCGGCGAAGCTACCAAACTGCTGGCAGAATATTGCAGCGGCGATAAATTAAGCATTGTTGGTCCGCTTGGGCGCGGTTTCGATATGAACGCGCAGCATCCGCTTATTGTCGGCGGCGGCCTTGGCCTGGCACCGCTTTTGTTCCTTGCTTCTGCTTTTGGCAAAGGCAAAGCGGAAATTGTTATGGGCGGGCGTTGTGCCGACGAATTGTTCTGGACAAAACTTTATGAGGAATACTGCCCGGTAATGCACCTGACGACAGATGACGGAAGCTGCGGCACCAAAGGTACGGTTATGGCCGTACTGCCGGAGCTTCTTGCCAGCGGCAGATATGACGCGCTGTATGTATGCGGCCCTGTGCCGATGATGAAAGCAGTTGCGGAAGCAGCTGAAAAATACGGCGTTAAATGCCAGGTTTCACTTGAAAAATACATGGCCTGCGGCCTTGGTGCATGCCTGTCCTGCTCTTGCAGCGGCATTGGCAAACGCCTTAAGGTTTGCACTGACGGCCCGGTATTCTGGGCTGAGGAGGTGGGAGAATGGTAAGCGCAAAATTGTATGACGGACGGCTGGCAGTTGACATTGCCGGTTTGAAAATGCAGACTCCGGTTACCACCGCTTCCGGCACTTTCGGCTTTGGCCTTGAATTTACCGATTTCCTGGATTTGGAAAAAGTTGGGGCAGTATGCGTAAAAGGCACAACGCTTCTGCCGCGCGAAGGCAATAAAGGCCAGCGTGCTGTTGAAACACCTTCCGGCATGCTTAACTGCGTAGGTTTGGAAAACCCCGGCAGTGAGTACTTTTTGAAGGAAACACTGCCTAAACTGCGCAAATATGATGTGCCCGTAATTGTAAATATTGCGGCTTCTTCTCCCGAAGAATACGGCGAACTTGCTCATAAGCTTGATGTTGACGGCGTAGACGCTGTAGAAATTAATATTTCCTGCCCGAACGTTAAACAGGGCGGCATTGCTTTCGGTACATGTCCGGACAGCGCTGCTGCCGTTGTAGAGCAGGTAAAAAAACATTTTACCAAAACGGTTATTACCAAACTTTCTCCTAATGTAACCAGCATTACGGAAATGGCACTGGCTGTTGAAAATGCAGGCACTGATGCAATTTCGTTAATTAATACGCTTATCGGCATGAAAATTGACATTGAACGCCAGCGCCCGGTACTTGGCAATATTACCGGCGGTTTAAGCGGCCCGGCAGTACGCCCGGTTGCAGTACGCATGTGTTATGAAGTAGCGCAGAAGGTGCATGTGCCGATTATCGGCATGGGCGGTATCGAAACAGCCGAAGACGCCGTGGAATTTTTCCTCTGCGGTGCAAGTGCCATTGCAGTTGGTACGGCTAATTTCCGCAATCCCTGCATTGCCGAAACCATCAGCCACGGCATTTTGGACTATATGAACCGCCACGGCTATAATAAACTTACCGATATGATTGGCGCGGCTCTGCCGGAGGGCAGCTTTGCCCTGCGCAGCGGCAGGAAGGAGTAGGCTATGCAAAGTGATGAAAGATTAATAGTTGCGCTTGATTTCCCGACTGCTGATTTGGCAAAAGCCTGCGTAGAAGAACTTGGCGATTCCGTATGCCATTATAAAGTAGGCATGGAACTTTACTATGCCGCAGGCAGTGAAATTATCCGCTTTTTAAAAGAACATAACAAAAAAGTATTTTTGGATTTAAAACTGCATGATATTCCCAACACTGTTGCCAGCGCACTGGCTGTGCTTACGGAACTTGGCGCAGATATGATGAATGTACATGCCATAGGCGGCAGAAAAATGATGCAGGAAGCTGTAAAAGCCGTGCATGCCAAAGCTGCTGAACTTGGCAGGCCTGCTCCTAAACTGATTGCCGTAACAATTCTTACCAGCATTAACGAAGAACAGTATGCTGACCTTAATTACAAAACAGGCATTGCCGAACAGGTAATCGCTTTGGCAAAACTTGCCAAAGAAGCCGGTATGGACGGCGTTGTTGCTTCTCCGCAGGAAGCAGCTGCTATCCGCGAAGCGTGCGGCGAAGGTTTTTTAATTGTTACACCGGGAATCCGCCCGGCAGGCAGCGATGTTAACGACCAGAGCAGAATTGCCACGCCGTCCGGCGCGCTTAAAAACGGTTCCACCCATATTGTAGTTGGCAGGCCCATTACGAAAGCTGAAGATAAAAAAGCTGCGGCACAAAGCATTGCAGCAGAAATAAGAGGTGTATAAACTTATGATGCAGGAAAAAGAAGTAATGCAATTATTGGAAGAAACCCAGGCAGTGCTGCATGGACATTTTTTACTGACCAGCGGTTTGCACAGCCCGATGTACGTTGAAAAATTCAATGTGCTGCAGCATCCCAAATATACGGAAATGCTTTGCCAGGAACTGGCAGAACGCTATGCAGCCGATAATGTAGAACTTGTTATCGGCCCTATGACCGGCGGCATTCTGCTTGCACATGAAGTAGGCAAGGCTCTTGGCACCCGCGCTATTTTTACCGAACGTGAAAACGGCAAAATGACTTTGAAACGCGGCTTCCAGATTCCGGAAGGTACCCGCGTATTGATTGTTGAAGATATTGTTACTACCGGCGGCAGCGTAAAAGAAGTTTTGGATGTTGTAAAAGAACACGGCGGCGTACCTGTTGGTATCGGCCTTTTGGTAGACCGCAGCGGCGGCAAAGTTGATTTTGGCATGCGCACCGAAGCATTGCTGCATCTGGACGTTCCCACTTATGACCCGAACGACTGCCCGCTCTGCAAAGAAGGCAAACCGTTTACAAAACGCGGACGTACCGGTAAATAAAAAATTTAAAATTTAAAAGCTGCATAACAGCGGATGCTTCTTGCATCTGCTGTTATTTTTTTGCTATAATATCAGGGTTGCGCTTTCTTTAAAGCAAAAAATTAAACTTTTGGTGATTGAAAAAATATGTTTTACTGGCTGCTTTTTTATTTTTTTACAGGCAGTGCGCTTGGCAGTTTTTTAAACTTATGTGCCTGCCGTCTGTTGCGTGGGCAATCTGTTGTTGTTGACAGGTCAGCCTGTGATTTCTGCGGGAAGAAGCTGACGGTAACAGAGCTTATTCCCGTTTTAAGTTATTTATTTTTAAAAGGCCGCTGCCGCTATTGCGGAGTTAATTATGGCATCAGTCATTTATTTGCGGAAGTTTTAACAGGCTTCGCTTTTCTTTTATGCGGAATGCAAGCAGAATTCGGGATTAAATTACTGCTGCTTTTTATATTTTGCTGTGCAGTTATTTTAATAAGTTTAATTGATTACGAATTGCAAATTATACCTGACAGCTTAGTGCTTATACTTGCAGCAGGCGGGTTTATTTACAGCTGTTTGTATTTGCCGGCAGGCTTGCTTAACGGACTTTACGGTTCTGTTTTTGCCTTTACCGTAATGCTGGCAATTTTTTTAATCAGCCGCGGCGGCATGGGCGGAGGGGATGTTAAGCTGAGCGCTGCGGCAGGCTTATGGCTTGGTTTTGAAAATACCGTTATATTTTTATTACTCTCTTTTATTAGCGGAGGAATTATAAGTATATTATTAATGATAACAGGTGTTAAAAATAAGCAGGACGCTATACCGTTTGGGCCTTTTTTATGTGCCGGTGCTTTTGCCGCGCTATTATATGCCGGTTATTTGGCAAATTTTTATTGGAATTTATTTAATTTTTAGGGAAGTTGAGAATGGATTATAAAAATTTAAAAGATAAACTGTTAAATAATAAATTTAAACATATTATTGCTGCCGATATTGCTTCCGATGTTATACGGATTGCGGTTGTAAATTGCAGTAAACGCATTAATACAGTTGAAAAACTGATATCAAAACAGCTGCCGCAGGAATTGGCTGCAGACGCTTATATTTTTAATAAAGAAAAACTTGCTGGATTTATCAACGAAATTTTAAAAGAAGAAAATATCAGTAATGGCGTGCTTGTTTTTATTGCTGGTGCAGATAAAACTGCATTGTTTAACTTACAGCTGCCATATTTAAAAGAACAGGAATTACGCGAAGCTGCCAAATGGGAAATTGTTCATGAACTTGGCAGCAGCGCAGAAGGATTTTGTTATGCGGCCGTTTATAACACGCATTTAAAAGAAGAACTGAACAGAGTAACGGCCGTAGTCATGCCTGAAAATATTTATCAGGTTATGAAAGAAACTGCTGTAAAAACAGAACTGCCGCTTGGCGGAATCTTTCTGCGTTCTTTGGGCATTGAACAAACATTTGCCAAAAACTATACCGATTTTTTGTTATGTGATTATCTTGCGGATGATGAATGTGTATTAACAGCTTTTGCTGACGGCATGCCGGTATTGCAAAAAACGGTTAATGTGTTTAACAGGGAAAGTTTGGCTGATGAAATAAAAACCATAATATTTGCGCTGCCGGATATTGAATTTAAACGGGTTGTTTTAAATTGTGATGACAGTTTAAAAAGCGATATTCTGTCATCTGAAATTGCATTGCCTGTAATTAAAAATGATATTTCACATAGCGTTGGTTTTAACGAATGTTTACAGGCTGAAAGTTTGCAGCATTTAAATTCTTTTGCGGCTGCAATAGGTGCAGCATTGTGTTTGGCAAACAACAGCAAATTCAATTTGGCCGGTCATAATAAAAGCAGTTTCAGCCTGCCAAGGTGGAAAGTATACCGCGGTGCGGCTGTTTTTGCCGTTATTTTTACGCTTGCTTTTTGGGGCTGGCAATTAGCGGAACTTTTTATAGTGCAGCAGCAGTTAAAAGAAATTGACGGAAAAATTGCTGCCTGCGCTGTCTGGCAGCAGCGTTATGAAGAAAGTGCCGCTTTAAATATGCAGATTAACAGGCGTTTAAAATTTGCTGAAAATATAAAAAAGCAAAATATTACATGGAATGAACTGTTAAATGATATCAGCAGCGCCGTACCGCAGGGATGCTGGCTTGAAAGAATTGAGCAGCAGGAAAATAAAAAGCAGCTTACTGTTACCGGTTACGCCGCAAATATTGATAAGGCCGTAGAATTTACCGAAATGCTCAACGGCAAAAAAGCCAATCTTAAAACAGAATTAACGGAACTTAAAACAGAAGAACTAAACGGCAAACAATATACTGCTTTTAATGTACTTATAGAAAGAAGGTAAAAAATGCAGGATTTATATCTGCAATTGCAAAATTTAAAACGTACTGATAAATATTGCCTTATTTTTATTGCGTCTTTATTTTTATGCCTGGCAATAAAAATTTTAGCCACAGACCCGCTTCAAAATTCCATTAATACAAGCAGAGAACTGCTTGAAGAAAAGCAGCAGAATCTTAATAATTATCTTGCTTTTGCAGAACGATATAAGGATTACAGCGCGCTGCAAAAACAGCAGAATGAAGCAGTTTTACTGGCAAATGAATTGCTGCCGCCGCAGATAACAACGGCAGAATTAATTAAAGAATATACAGCGCTTGCCGGTAAATATAACCTGCGTATTGAAAGCATTAAACCTGTTCCGCAGGAAAAACAGAAAAAAGGAGCATATACATCCGTAACGGTAAATATTGTGTTTACCGGCAGTTTTTATAAAGCAGCTGCCTTTTTAGATGATTTGCAGCAGCAAAAACGCCTTACTATACCCGCAAATGTTGTAGTTGAACGAAGCAAAAACGGTTTTGCGGGCGATGTTGTTTTAACTGCCAGCCTTACTGCTTATGCTTTAAAATAAAGCAAAGTAATTGAACTGCTTGCTATAAGCCTGCTCCAAGTTGTATAATTAAATAGTTGGAAGAACTTATTTTTAAGAGTTAAAAGGATTGAAAACTATGGGATATAAAGAGCAGACTTATGAATTGCTTAAAGATTTTAAGCAGGGTTTAATTGATGACGAAACATTTTTAAAAAAGCTGCGCAGCAGCGAATATACTGATTTGGGCTTTGCCATGATAGACCATGAACGCAGTTTGCGCCAGGGCTTTGCCGAAGTTGTTTACTGTGAAGGAAAAACGGCAGAGCAGACGGCGGCAATTATGAGCAGGCTGGCTGAGGTTCACAGCAATATAATCGGCACAAGGGCAAACGAGGAAAAATTTGCTGCTGTAAAAAAAGCAGTTCCTGATGCGGAATATTATAAAGACGTAGGATTCATAAAAATTGAACGCAATCCTCTGCCAAAAGACGAAAAACGTTATATTGCCGTTGTAACTGCCGGTACCAGCGATTTGCCAGTATCTGAGGAAGCCGCACTAACAGCGGAAATTATGGGAAATACGGTTAAACGCGTTTATGATGTCGGTGTGGCAGGGATTCACCGTTTGTTTTCTAAAATTGATATTATACGCGATGCCAACGCGGTAATTGTTGTGGCCGGTATGGAAGGCGCACTGGCAAGCGTTGTGGGCGGGCTTGTAGACAAGCCTGTTATTGCGGTTCCTACAAGTGTCGGTTATGGAGCAAACTTTAAAGGCTTGTCCGCGCTTTTGGGTATGCTGAACAGCTGTTCGGCAGGCGTTGCCGTTGTAAATATTGACAACGGTTTTGGCGCAGGGCGTTTGGCAAGCATTATTAATCATATGAGGTGAGAACATGAAAAAAGCACTTTACATAGAGGCATTTTCCGGTATCAGCGGCAACATGCTGCTTGGCGCGCTGATTGACCTTGGCGCTGACGCAGCTTATATAGAAGCAGAACTTAAAAAGATGAATCTTGGCGAATATGAACTGATTAATACTCGCGCAGATAAATGCGGCATAAATGCAGCTTATTTTAATGTTAAAATTCCGGGCGTAACGGAAGCAGCCGAAGCAGAAGAAGCACATCTTCATGAACATCATGACGGGCATCACTGCCATCATCATGCCCATGGCTGCGAAGGTGAAGAACATCATCATCACCATCATGAGGAGCATCATTGCTGCCATCAGCACGGTCATACTGCCGAAAAAGCACACGAACATCACTGCTGCCATGCTCATGAAGCAGGTACGCATCACCATCATGAACACAGAAATTTTAACGACATCAAAACTATCATTGAAAATTCAGATTTAAGCACTAATATAAAAGATAAAGCGGTAAATGTTTTCCGCATGCTTGGCCTCGCCGAAGCAAAAGTTCACGGTAAAAGCCTTGAAGAAGTGCATTTTCATGAAGTAGGGGCAGTTGACACGATTATTGATATTGTCGGCAGCTGCCTGGCTTTGGAAAACCTCGGCATAGAAAAAATTTATGTGTCGGAAATTAAAACCGGCTACGGTTTTGTGCAGTGTGCGCATGGACTGATGCCCGTGCCTGCACCGGCAACAGCCGAGCTTTTGGCGCATGGTCTGCTTTATGCCAAAGGAAACATTGAACGCGAACTGGCAACGCCTACCGGAGCCGCGTTAATGGCTGCACTTGCCGAACCTTCTGCTGATATGCCTAAAGGCTTCAGCGCAGAAAAAGTTGGTTATGGCGCAGGAACGAGAAACCTTGAAATTCCTAATGTGCTGCGTGCTACGCTTGGTACTGTTGAAGAAGTTAAAAGCCACGCTTTAACGGTTGCTGAATGCAATATTGACGACATGAGCGGCGAAGTATGGCCCTATGTACAGGAAAAATTAATGGCTGCCGGTGCCCTTGATGCATGGATTACGCCTATAATTATGAAAAAAGGGCGCCCGGCGCAGATGCTTTCTGTTTTAATGCATCCGCAGGACTTGCCGGTGCTTGAAAAAATTATTTTAACCGAAACCACTACATTAGGCATGCGCTACTATGATGTTGCGCGCCATTGCAGCGAAAGAAGCTTTATAGAGGTTACACTGCCGCAGGGAAGCGTAAAAGTTAAATTTTCGCAGGCCGGAAGGCAGATTTTAAACATAGCACCGGAATTTGAAGACTGCCGCAAACTTGCCGAAGCAAGCAAAATGCCGCTGAAAAAAATAATGCAAATGGCTGCGGCCGCTGCGGAGGCTCAGCTTGAACACTGATTTTGGCGCATATATTAAAGAATTAGTAAAAAAATTCAGCGAAAACGGTATAAGTGCTGAAGAAAAAAAACTGCAATACGGCTGCCAGTTAGTACTTGCCAAAGGCATGGATAAAGCTGTTTTATCCGTTTATAACGGCAAAAAAGGCATAAAATTTGTTTGGAACGGCAAAAATGCAGCATTTACACAAGCCTGCAAAGATATACTGGCAGACGGAAGCAGCACCGGCACAAACTATTGCCTGCTGAAAGATTTACCGGGATTTACCGGTATCTGGGCAGGAAGTGACGAATCAGGAAAAGGCGATTTTTTCGGACCGCTTGTGGTTGCGGCAGTTGCCTGTGATGAGAAAAGCGCTTCAAGGCTTTTCAGCCTTGGCGTTAAAGACTGCAAAATCGTCAGTGATAAAGATGTGCTGAAAATGAAAGACGAAATCTGTTCTGCGGCACTGGCTGTATCTGTTTTAGCGCTGACGCCTAAAATGTATAACTACCGTTACAATCAGCTTAAAGCGGCAGGGCAGAATTTAAACCATTTATTAAGCAGCGGGCACGCGGCAGCACTTACGGGGGTAATAGGCAAATGCCCAGGCTGTGGTTATGCCCTTGTAGACCGTTTTGCCGTGCATAATGATATAACGCAGCGCATTCATGAAAAATATCCCGCTGTTAAAGTTGTGCAGATGCCAAAAGCAGAAGCGGATATTGCCGTTGCAGCTGCTTCTGTACTGGCTCGAGCAGAGTTTCTTCGCATTATGGCAGATCTGGGAGCACAGGCAGGCATACCGCTTCCTAAAGGCGGAAGTGACGCTGCAACTAATTGTGCACGCATGATTGCGGAAAAATTTGGCAGGGAAAGCCTTGCAAATTTTGTTAAATTGCATTTTGCCAATTATAAACGTATATAACCGGAGAATTTATGAAAAAACTGATAATTAATGCCGATGATTTCGGTCTGCATCCATTGATTAATAAAGGAATTATAGAAGGGCACCAAAAAGGCATGATTACAAGCACGTCGATTATGCCTGGCGCTCCTTATTTTGAGGAAGCGGCAAATCTTGCTGCTCAAAATCCTGAGCTGGGAATCGGAATTCATTTAACTCTTGTTGGCGGAGTAGCGCCTGTTTTAAAAAAAGGTGTAAATTCTTTGCTTACTTCGCAGGGAGTTTTTGCAGAAGATTATACAGTTTTTGCAAAAAAATGGTATACTGGTAGTATAAAGAGGAGTGAACTCGAACAGGAGCTGCGCGCACAGATAGAAAAAGTGCTGGAGTCCGGAATTAAACCCACACATATCGACAGCCATCAGCATATGCATGTGCTGCCGGGTATTGCCGGTATGGTTATACGCTTATGCAGAGAATACGGTATACGCAAAATAAGAATGCCGGAAGAAAATATTTTCTGGACCGGCGGGTTTAGCGCCGGAGCCGGCAGAAAAATAGGCAGGGACGGTTTGAGCTTTTTCAGCGCGCTGGCAAAAAGCAAGGCAAAAAAAGCAGGGCTTATTTACCCGCAGCACTTTTTTGGCATGCTGGCAGGCGGCAACTTAAATGAACTTCTGGTTAAAAACATTTTGCTTGGTTTGCCTGAGGGGACAAGTGAAATAATGACTCATCCCGGGGCAGATAATGTTTTGCTTGCACAAAACTTCAAATGGGGTTATCATTGGCATGATGAGTTAAATGCTTTTTTGTCTGAAAGCAATAAAAACATTGCCCGTGAACAGGGGATAAAACTAATTAATTTTGGCAGGCTTTAATTATGAACAAAAAATTGATAGGCAGGCTGCTGCTGGTTTTTGTAATTATTGTCCTGATACCGGCAGCGGTTATCTACTTTACATTTGATATAAGGGCGCTTGAATATTTAACCATGTTCAAGCCGTGGAGCATTGCGGCAGCCTTCGGTATTTTGGCCGTTGGGCTTATTTTTGACGGCCTGAGGCTGATGACTTTGGCGCGTGTAACGGATGAACGCCTGAGCATTAAAGAAGTTATCAATGTAGTTTTAAGCAATTATTTTCTGGCGGTGCTTACTCCCGGCGCCAGCGGTGGCGCAATAGCCCAGATTATGTTTATGAAAAGGGCGAATGTGCCTGTTGCCAAAGCAACGGTAATTGTTTTTGTGCGCACGATTATGTCGATAACTTTTTTAATTTTACTGGTGCCGTTTGTTTTGTATAATGACGCTTTTTTAAGCGAATGGATGCCGCCGGCAGTTATCGCGGCAGTATCCGTAATTTTTATTTCCATACCTGTGGCAGTGGTGCTGCTTATGCGCACGCGCTATCCGGAGTTCTGGCTGGTTGCGCTGACAGGCAAGCTGTCGCACGATTACAGGCGCAAATGCTTTAACAGCTATTATGAATTCAAAAAAGCATCGTTTATTATGGGCAGGCATCCTTTGATGATTCTGCGTGCTTTTATTGAATCGGGCATCAGCCTTTTGGGCATTTACGCTACTGTGCCGATGTTCTTTTTAGGCATGAATATTCAATTTGACTGGCTGCAGGTTATGGGCAGGATGGTGCTTTTAAACCTGGTTTTATATTTTTCGCCTACTCCGGGCGGCAGCGGCATTGCCGAAGCAGGTTTTATCGTGCTGTTCGCGTCGCTTCTGCCGGAAGGCATGGTAGGCATTATGGCAGTGCTCTGGCGTTTTACGGCCGAGTATTTCCCGTTTTTGCTGGGTGCTTTTATTTCCATCCGCGCTTTTGGTTCAAACATTATTGCTGCCAATAATTTGAAAGAGAGAGAGAACTGATGAAATTACTTGTTACAGGTGGAGCCGGTTTTATCGGCTCTCATCTTTTGGAATACCTTAATTTACAGAATGAGCATGAAACGGTTGTTTTCGACAATCTTTCCAGCGGTTCTTCCAAAAATGTACCGGCAAATATGAAGCTGTGCGTAGGCGATGTTTGTGACGAAGCCGCCGTTGATGCTCTGTTTGCAGCAGAACATTTTGACGCCGTTATTCATTTTGCCGCGCAGACAATGGTTCCGTATTCTTTACAGCACCCGCAGGAAGACTGCAATGTTAATTTGCTGGGGCTGATTAATATTCTGGAATGCTGCCGCAAATACAATGTTAAATCTGTGGTATTTTCATCAAGCGCGGCCGTTTACGGAGATAACCCCAACATTCCGCTTACTGAAGATTTACCGCTTTTGCCGACATCCTGCTACGGCATTACCAAAATGACATCCGAACATTATATGCGCGTTTACCACGATTTGTACGGCATTAACTGCACGGTGCTGCGCTTTGCCAACGTTTACGGCGAGCGTCAGGGTGAAGGTGGAGAAGGCGGCGTTATCAGTATTTTCTGCAAACTGCTGGTTCAGAATAAGCCTTTGACGGTTTTCGGCAACGGCAAACAAACACGTGATTTTGTATATGCCGGCGATATTGCGCAGGCTGCGGCTAAAGCAGTTGAGCTTACCGGCTATAATGTTATTAATATTTCAACAGGTAAAGAAACCTCGCTCAACAGCCTGCTTGATGCTTTTAAATCTGCCTGCGGGCATGAACTTACTGTAAACTATGCGCCAGCGCGCAGCGGTGATATTTTCCGTTCTGTTTTAAGCAACAAAAAACTGGAGGCTCTGCTTGGCTTTGTACCGCAAATGGATATAGAGCATGGCATTCCGAAAACATATAATGACTACTTGGCACGCCGGAAGGAAGGTCTTTAATGAAAAATTTGAATCTCCAAAGCCTGATTATTATTGCAGTTTTAGCTTTAGTAACCATTTTGTGGGGAATAGGTTCCGTACCGCTTTTTGACCCGGACGAACCGGTTTATGCGGAAACCGCACGTGAAATGATTAAGTACAACGATTACTTATCGCCGCGTATTTTTGACAATTTCTGGTATGACAAGCCGCCGATGTACTACTGGCTGGTAGCCGCTTCAATAGGCCTTTTTGGCGATGTGGAAGCGGCAGCGCGTTTCCCGGCGGCGTTAATGGCCGTTGTAACTTCGGTAATGCTTTATTTTTCAGTAAGCAATATTTTTTCTGAACGTGCCGGATTCTGGGCTTCCATTGTTTTAACTACCTGCGTAGAGTTTTTCTATCTTGGCAAGGCCGCAGTTACCGATACGACTTTATTGTTTTTTATGACAGCCGCGCTTTTGTGTTACCAGCACAAATGGTACTGGGTAATGTATATTGCCATGGCTCTGGCCACTGTAACCAAAGGCCCCATCGGCATAGTTTTTCCCGGTGCGATTATTTTCCTGCACCTGCTTTTTACCGGTAATTTACGTGAAATTTTAAAAATGCACGTTATCCGCGGGCTTGTTGTTTACTTTGCCATTGCAGCACCGTGGTATTATTTGATGTATCAGGCGCATGGCATGGAATTTATCAATACTTTTCTTGGTTTTCATAATCTGACGCGTTTTACTACGCCGGAACACCCTGACCGTGTTTTGTGGTGGTATTATCTGCCGGTAATAATTTTGGGCATGTTCCCATGGACGGGCCTGCTCTTGCAGTCAATCCGTGCTTCCATATCCGAAGCAAGCAGCGAAGAACTTGTTAAAATGTCATTTTTCAATATCTGGTGGGTGTTTGTACTGTTGTTTTTCAGCATTTCCCAAACCAAACTCGTTTCTTATATTCTGCCTATGTTTCCGGCACTTGCAATTATTATCGGCTGGAATCTTGCAAGGCTTGAAAAGCAGCGCGGAGAATCACTGCTTTCGTGGGTTATTGGCACGGTAATTATGTTCGGGCTTTTGGGTGCTGGCTGGCTTATCGGCGGTAATCAGCTGCCGGAAGCGTTCCTGGAAGCGTCTGTGCTCAGCGGCACAACCTTTGTCGTAGGTTTGGTAATCATCTGGTTTTTATGGCGCGAGCGCGATGTTATCTTTGCCGGTTATCTGCATGCGGCAATGGGCTTTTTAACAATGCTGATTGCATTTTCGTTTATTTTGCCGCCGATTGCAGACCGTTTCAGCGTAAAAACAATGGCTGCCGAATTTGTGGCGGGCTGTGATACATCCAAGCCGCTTTATGTAGATAAGTTTTTGCGCCCCGGCTTTATGTATTACACCGGTATTGCCGGTGAGGAAATGCTGCCGAAAACGGATGCTCTGCAAAAAGCCGTCAGCGATAATACGCCTAAATATGTGGTTGTACGCAGACTGGAATTTAAACGCCTGCAAAATCCCGAAGCAATTCAGAACCTGCGCATTGTGAAAGAAAAAGACGGAATTATGATTTTGGAAAAATATTGAGTATAACGAACCTCTCAAAATTTTTTGAGAGGTTTAATTTTTACGCAGCGTTATAAATCTTTATTTTAAAGCTTAAATATGGTATGATTAGATGATAAATGCTGACTAAATTAAGGAGTTTTTTGTGAGAATAAAGGGAGTTTTATTTGACCTTGACGGCACGCTGATTAATACAACGCCGCTGATTCTGGAATCGTTCCGCCATACTTTTGTGGAGTTTGGGCTGCCGGTTCCGTCGAAAGAGGCGCTTGTTGCAGGTTTCGGGCTGCCGCTGCGCACCGCGGCCAAAGCCTATATGCCCGAAAGCATGATAGAAGATTTTTGCACTGCTTACAGTGATTACCACCGCAGCCAGCACGATAAGCTTATTCAGCCGTTTGACGGCGTTAACGAAGCACTGGTACAGCTTGCCGGGCGCGGCATAAAAATGGCAGTTGTAACATCTAAAAAACGCCCGATGGCTCTGCGCGGGCTTGCCTGTTACGGTCTTGATAAATATATTGAAACAGTTGTTACCTGCCAGGACTGCAAAGAACATAAGCCGCTTCCGGCACCGAGCCTGATGGCTTTAAAAAGCTTAAAGCTGAACGGCAGTGACTGTATCGGCGTGGGCGACAGCCCTTATGATTTGCAAAGTGCAAAAGGCGCCGGCTGTTTAACGGCAGCAGTACGTTATACCAGTTTTGACTGGGATTTTATTTTGAATGAAGGCAAACCGGATTACGTTTTGAACAAAATGGATGATTTGGTTAAACTGATAGACAGACTCAATAATTAGGAGGTTATTATGCGCAAAATAGCTATTATCGGCGGTACCGGGGTTTACAGCCCCGACGCACTTGGAGGATTTGAAGAAAAGGTTATTAAAACGCCTTACGGCGATGCGCTTTGCAAAATGGGCTCGCTGTACGGTAATCAGGTTGTGTTTATTACACGCCACGGTGCAGGGCACAGCGTTCCGCCGCATAAAGTAAATTACCGTGCCAATATCTGGGCTTTAAAAAGCCTTGGCACAGAAGAAATTTTTGCAACCACGGCAGTCGGCTCTTTAAATAAAGAGATGAAAGCCGGGCATTTTGTTGTTTGTGACCAGGCGATTGATTTTACCAAAAGCCGCGTAAACACTTTTTATGATACTCCGGAGCGCGGAGTGGCTCATGTGGATTTTACAAATCCGTACTGCCCGCGCCTGCGTGCAAAGGTTATTAAATGCCTTGAAAGAACTGATATTCCATTCCATAAAACCGGCTGTTATGTCTGCACCGAAGGCCCGCGTTTTGAAACCGCAGCGGAAATTAAAATGTTCGCCATGCTGGGCGGCGACCTTGTAGGCATGACCAACATTCCGGAATCCGTACTGGCACGCGAAGCGGAAATGTGCTATACAAACTGCAGTATTGTAACAAATATGGCAGCAGGCATTTCGCCGACACCGCTTTCTCACAGCGAAGTTGTGGAAGCAATGGCGCAAAGCGGCAAAAACATGGCCCGACTGATTGAAGCCTTTATTGCCGATAACGGCGATGATGAAACAGAATGCGGCTGTGCGCACTGCATGGCAGAATTTGGCGGTTTTAAACTGTAAGAGGCTGTTATGGTTAAAACAATGGAATGGCAGCAGAACGCGCTGGAAATTTTAGACCAGACTAAACTGCCTGTAGAAATCAGTTTTATAAAATGCGGTACTTACCGCCGCGTGGGCGAAGCAATAAAAAAGCTGGAAGTCCGCGGCGCACCGGCAATCGGCGCAGCAGCCGGTTTTGCCATGGTTTTGGGCTGGCAGCAGCTTATGGCAGAAAACAGCTGTAATTTGCCTGCCTACGAAGAAATAAAAAATGAACTTATTGCAGCACGCCCTACGGCAGTAAACCTTGCCTGGGCTGCCAACAAGCTTTACGCTGAGGCAGAACGCCTGACAGGGCAAAGCAAAACGCAGAGCGAAATTGCCTGCGCCTTGGAAAAACTGGCGCAGACAATTTACAATGATGACATTGAATGCAATAAAAAAATGGGTAAATACGGTGCTGAACTTTTGCCTCCGCATACTCGTATTTTAACGCACTGCAATGCAGGTGCGCTGGCAACCTGCGGCTGGGGTACGGCTCTCGGTGTTATCCGCGAAGCCTTTGCCCAGGGCAAAATAGACATGGTTTACGCCGACGAAACGCGCCCGCTTCTGCAAGGCGCCCGCCTTACGGTATGGGAGCTTATGGAAGATAAAATTCCCGTTACCGTTATTACCGATAACATGGCAGCATGGGCTATGCAGCAAAAAGGCATTAACGCCGTTGTTACCGGGGCTGACCGTATTGCTTTAAACGGCGATACTGCCAACAAAATAGGCACCTTTGGCGTGGCTTTGGCCGCTAAATACCACGGTATACCGTTTTACATAGCCGCACCTGTAAGCACGTTTGATTTTTCCATTGCAGACGGCAGCGGGATTCCGATAGAAGAACGCAGCGCACAGGAAGTAAAAACCTTGCAGGGGGTTGTTACTGCGCCGCCTGAAGCCTTAGCCTACAACCCTGCTTTTGATGTTACACCGGCCGCTCTTATCAGCGGCATCATTACCGAATACGGCGTTATTAAACCGCCTTATCGGGAGAATATAAAAAAATTGCAGCTTAAAATCAAGGAGGAAATTTTTAATGAATAGCATGATTAAAGACATTGCCCTTGCACCTACCGGGCATCAGAAAATTGCCTGGGTTAAAGAGCATATGCCGCTGCTTAACATTTTAAACGAACGTTATGCAGAAAAGAAAATTTTTGACGGTTTAAATATGGTTGTAACCATTCATCTGGAAGCAAAAACCGCTTATCTTGCCCAGACCCTTAAAAACTGCGGCGCAAACGTTGTAGTTACCGGCAGCAACCCGCTTTCCACGCAGGATGACGTTGCCGCAGCTCTGGCTGACAGCGGAATTACCGTTTTTGCCACCCATGCCTGCTCGCAGGAAGAATACGATTTATATTTAAGCAAAGCGCTTGATACAAAACCTTCGCTTATTATCGACGACGGCGGCGACCTTGTTAATATGCTTCACAGCACTCGCCGCGAGCTGATTCCGAACCTTATCGGCGGCAGCGAAGAAACCACTACCGGCGTACACCGCTTAAAAGCACTTAACGAAGCCGGCAAACTGGCTTTCCCGATGATTGCCGTTAATGACGCTTACTGCAAATACCTGTTCGATAACAGATACGGCACCGGCCAATCTTCCTGGGACGGCATTATGCGTACCACCAACCTTGCTGTTGCAGGCAAAACCGTTGTTGTTGCAGGTTACGGCTGGTGCGGCAAGGGCGTTGCCATGCGTGCCAAAGGTTTGGGCGCAAACGTTATCGTTACCGAAATTGACCCGATTAAAGGCATTGAAGCAGTATTTGACGGTTTCCGCGTAATGCCGATGCGTGAAGCAGCAAAATACGGCGATTTCTTTGTAACCGTAACTGGCTGCAAAGATGTAATTACCAAAGAACACTTCCCGCTGATGAAAGACGGCGCAGTTCTTGCCAACGCAGGCCATTTTGACGTTGAAATTAACGTTAAAGATCTGGAAGCAATGACCGTTGAACCTGCTTACGAAGTACGTAAAAACATTACAACCTACACCATGCCTGACGGTAAAAAAATCAACCTGCTGGGCGAAGGCCGCCTTGTAAACCTTGCCTGCGGCGACGGCCATCCGGTAGAAGTTATGGACCTTTCTTTCGCTATGCAGTTCCTTGCCATGAAATATCTGCTGGAGCATAAAGGCGAACTGCAAAATAACCTTTATGTACTGCCGGAAGAACTGAATACTGAAATTGCCGCGCTGAAGCTTGAAGCAATGGGCGCAGGCATTGATACCTTAACTCCGGAACAATACGCTTACCTGCACGCCGAATAATTATGGAAAACGAAGCTGTTGAAAAAGCAAGGGCGCAAATTGTTAAAGCTGCGCAAAAAATGGCAGGGCAGAACATGCTGCCGGGTTCGTGGGGAAACATAAGCATTAAGATAAACGAAAATGCTTATGCAATAACTCCTTCCGGCCGCGGTTATGACAATTTAACGTCCGATGATATAACCATAGTTGACGCAGCAGGACAAAAGCTTGACGGAGCATTAATACCAAGCAGTGAACTGCCTTTGCACCTGGCAATGTATAAAGCGCTGCCGGAAGCAAATGCCGTTGTACACACGCACAGCATTTATGCCAGTGCCTGTGCCGCAGCACGCAGGGATATTCCGCCGCTTATTGAAGACATGGTGCAGATAATGGGTGGCGCGGTGCATTGCGCCGAATATGCCCTGCCGGGTACGGAAATGCTTGCCCAAAACGTAATAAAAGCCATGAACGGCAAACGTGCGGCACTTTTGGCAAACCACGGCGTTGCTGCCTGGGGAGTAACGCTTGACGAAGCCATGATGGTAGCTGGAATAGTTGAAAAAGCCGCTCAGCTTTATTGCATTACGCAGAGCCTTGGCGGAGCAGTGTTGCTGCCTCAGAGCGATATTGACGCCATGCATGGTTTTTATGAAGCCCATTACCGCAAACGTCAGTTAGGAGAAGAATAATGGCGAAAACACTTATAAAAAACGCTGAAATTATTACCGCAAAAGATACGGATAAATATTATATCGGTATTTTGGACGATACTATTCAGGTAATATCCAAAGAAGTGCCGCAAGGATATGAAGACGCGCAGGTTATTGATGCCGAAGGTAAAATTGCCGTGCCGGGCATGGTAAACACCCATACCCACGCAGCAATGACGCTGCTGCGCAGCTATGCCGATGATATGGTACTGATGGACTGGCTGCAAAATAAAATCTGGCCTGCCGAAGACGGGCTTACGGATGATGATATTTACTGGGGCACAATGCTTTCCATTGCCGAAATGCTTAAAACCGGCACAACCTGTTTTGCCGATATGTATTTTGCAATGAACCGCGTTGCCGATGCCGTTGAAGAAACAGGCATCAGGGCTGTATTAAGCCGCGGCTTAACCGGATTCAGCGACGAAAACTATGCAAAACTTGAAGAAAATGCAGCGCTCTTTAAAGAACGCCATAACAGTGCAGGCGGACGCATTCATGTAATGCTCGGACCGCATGCCCCGTATACCTGTTCTGTTGAATACCTGAAAAATGTTATTGCCAAAGCACAACAGCTTGGCAGTGAAATTCATATTCACCTTTGTGAAACCAAAGGCGAAGTTGACAACTGCATTAAAGAACACGGCATGAGCCCAATAAAACTTATGGACAGCTTAGGCATGTTTGAATGCGGCACATTAGCAGCACACAGCGTACATGTAGATGAAGAAGATATGGCAATTATGGCAGCCAAACATGTGCGTGTTGCCCATAACCCGCAAAGCAACCTAAAACTTGCCAGCGGCATTGCACCGGTACCGGCAATGTTAAAGCACGGCATTACGGTCGGCCTTGGCACGGACGGCACCAGCAGCAACAACAACCTTGATATGCTGGAAGAATGCCGCCTCGCCGCAATGCTGCATAAAAATATGACAGGCGACCCGGAAATTATACCGGCAGCGCAGGCACTTGCCATGGCAACAAGCGAAGGTGCCAAAGCGCTTGGCTTTGCTGATGTTGGCAAAATAGAAGCAGGGCAGAAAGCTGATATTGTCCTTTATAACATGAATAAAACTTACTGGCATCCGCGCAACGACAGAACTTCGCTGTTTGTATATGCGGCAAACGCCAATGACGCAGATACCGTACTTGTTAACGGCAAAGTTCTTATGCAAAACGGCGAACTGCTTTACATAGACCTGGAGAAAGTTTATGCCGAAGCAGACGCGCGCGCACGCCGCTTAACCAATAAATAACAAAAATTTTGGGAGGGAAACACAAGTGGCTAAAATTTTATTTAAAAGTAATTTAGCACCTTCTGTTTACGAATTTTTAGTAGACGCACCCCTGATTGCACATAAATGCCAACCGGGGCAGTTTGTAATGATACGCACCGATGAAGACAGCGAACGTATTCCGCTTACCATTGCCGATTTTGACCGCGAAAAAGGCACTATTACCTTAATCGTTCAGGCAGTAGGCAATACCACAAAACATCTTTGCGAAACTTTTGAAGAAGGCGACGATATTCTCGATGTTGTCGGTCCGCTCGGCCATCCGTCCGAAATGGGCAGGTTTGGCACAGTTGTCTGCGTAGGCGGCGGTATCGGCGTTGCGCCGGTATACCCGATTGCCCGCGCTTACCACGAGCTCGGCAACAAAGTAATTTCCATTGTCGGCGCACGCAGCAAAGATTTAATTATCTGGCGTGATAAAATGCAGGCAATCAGCGACGAACTTATTATAACCACGGATGACGGCAGCGAAGGGCATAAAGGCTTTGTAACCGACCCGCTGCGCGAAATGCTGGAAAAAGGCGAAAAGATTGACCTGGTACTTGCCATTGGCCCGGTAATTATGATGAAAAACGTTGCCGCAACAACCAAACCTTTCGGCACCAAAACAACCGTAAGCCTTAACACCATTATGGTAGACGGCACCGGCATGTGCGGCGGCTGCCGTGTAATGGTGGGCAACGAAAATAAATTTGCCTGCGTTGACGGTCCGGAATTTGACGGGCATCTGGTTGACTTTGCCAACTTAATGCAGCGCCAGATGATGTACAAAGACCAGGAATCTATTGAATACAGCTGCGGAGGTCATTGCAAATGCGTGGAGGAATGAGAAACCCTATGCCGGAACAGCCGGCTGATGTAAGAAATAAAAACTTTAAAGAAGTTGCTCTCGGCTATGATATGAAAACCGCTGTTGATGAAGCAGAGCGCTGCCTGCATTGCCCGAAACCGCTGTGCGTAAGCGGCTGCCCTGTTAATGTTGAAATTCCGGCTTTTATTCAGGCTGTAAAAGAAGGCAATATGCAGGAAGCCATTAAAATTTTAAAGCGCAAAAACAGCCTTCCGGCAGTTTGCGGCCGCGTGTGCCCGCAGGAAAACCAGTGCGAATCAAAATGCGTGCTCGGCATTAAAGGTCAGTCCGTTGCTATCGGCCGTCTGGAACGCTTTGTAGCAGATTACGCGCGTGAACACGGCTTAGATAACGTAGATAACGAAAAAGCCGCTCCTAACGGTAAAAAAGTTGCCATTGTAGGCAGCGGCCCTTCCGGCCTTACCGCAGCAGGCGACCTTGCAAAAATGGGGTATGACGTTACCATTTTTGAAGCACTGCACGCACCGGGCGGCGTTTTAATGTATGGCATTCCTGAATTCCGCCTGCCGAAAGAAATCGTGCAGCACGAAATTGATGCACTGAAAAAGCTGGGCGTTAAAATTATGGTAGACGCTGTTATCGGCCGTTTGTTTACCATTCAGGAACTTTTTGAAGAAGAAGGCTTCGACGCCATTTATGTAGGCACAGGCGCAGGCCTGCCGCACTTTATGAATATTGAAGGCGAAAACCTTAACGGCGTATATTCTGCCAATGAATTTTTAACGCGCGTTAACTTAATGCGTGCTTATCAGTTTCCGAAAGTTGCAACACCTGTTTACATCGGTAAAAAAGTTGCCGTTGTCGGCGCGGGCAATGTTGCTATGGACGCAGCACGTACCGCAAAACGCCTCGGCGCAGAACAGGTTTATATCGTTTACCGCCGCAGCGAAGAAGAAATGCCTGCCCGTAAGGAAGAAATCGGCCATGCAAGAGAAGAAGGTATTGAACTCCGTCTTTTAAACAACCCTATACGTATTTTAGGCAATGAAAAAGGCTGGGTTAACGGCATGGAATGCATTAAAATGGAGCTTGGTGAACCTGATGCCAGCGGACGCCGCAGCCCGGTAGCCATTAAAGGCAGCGAATACGTGCTTGACGTTGATATGGTTGTAATGGCGATAGGGCAGGGGCCTAACCCGCTGTTAAAGCAAACTACGCACGATTTGGAAACCAACAAACGCGGCAACATCGTTGCAGACGAAAACGGCGCAACCTCCATCCCCGGCGTATTTGCAGGCGGCGACATTGTAACTGGTGCCGCAACCGTAATTTCTGCCATGGGCGCAGGCAAAAAAGCCGCTCAGGCCATTGATGAATATTTGAAGAATAAATAATTTGTTGTTAAAACAAAATGGTTTACCTGTATAATATAAGTACTGGTAAACCATTTTTTATATTTATATTACTATAAAATTAATTTTTATTTGTTATTTGAGTTGAACCTAATGTGTTTTGTTGTATTTGTGAATTTTCAACATTACCTGAAATATTAATATAATAATTTTTGATTTCAGGTGTACTACTTGCTATTTCTTTTTCTTTAATTGAAAAATTTATATTATCACCAGTTATACCTTTATCTGATAATAATAATCCCCAATTTAATATTTCGTTTTTAACCATTTCAATAATATCTAAAATAGAACTTCTGTCAATAATTAAATATGTTTCCATCTGTAAAGATGGATTATGTCTCCAAAACTGCTTTAATACTTCTGGGGAAAACGACATAGTTAAAATTCCTTTTTCTTTACTAATTAAATCTAAACATTTTGGAATCGAATCAATTATTTTCCTTCTAGAAAAATAATTTTCTGATTCAATTGAATCAAAAATCATTGGACACCATCCGTGATAAGGATTATGAAATTTTACTGTCCCTTTTATAATTCTATATTCTGGTATAAATTCTTTTTCATCATAACCTTGAAGTTCGTTTTTTATCCATTTTTCAGTATCTTTTAAATCTAATTTGTGGCTAATTATTAAAGATTTTCTTAAGATAGAAACGACGTCACAGTTAGAGTTGCTAACCTCTTTTAATAAATCGTCAATTAAACTCATTTATTTCTCCTTTATAATTAAGATAGTTGTGATAATAACGCATAAATGCCCGAAGAAATAACACCAGTTGCAATATCACTACAAGAATTTTTTAATTTTTCTATATAAGTTCTTACTTTTGATGGTTCCTCTTTTTCTTTAACCAAAGTTATAGTTTTGTCTAATAAATTTTTAAAATCTTCTGCTGTTATATTAAACTCATTGGTAAATTCATCAGTAGTTGTATAAATTTTTATTTTATTGAGAGTTTGTAAAATTTTTTCATAGTCTAAACTTTCAATATTAATATTTTGAATGGAATTCTGAGTGCTTTGTTGAATAATAGTTTGATTAGTTGAACCTTTAATTATTATAGTATTATTGTTCATTATGTCACCTCAAAATATTTATCTAATTTTATTATACTACAATTACATAATTATTTTATAGATTAATTTGTAAAATAAAGCTGTTTGCCTGTATAATATAAAGATAAACCGTTTTTATTTTACACGCAAAGGATTGAATATAATGGCAAATAAATTAGAATTAACCTGGTACGGAAAAGAAAACGAACCAAAAATTGAACCGCGCCTTTTGATAGAAAATAAAGAACTTTCCAACACCGATAATGACCCCGATACTGAAAATATGCTTATCCACGGCGATAATTTACTGGCGTTGAAAGCATTGGAGAATAAATATGCCGGGAAAGTAAAGTGCATTTACATCGACCCGCCGTATAATACCGGCAGTGCTTTTGAACATTATGATGATAATTTAGAACACAGCCAATGGTTAAGTTTAATGAAGCCAAGACTTGAAATATTGAAAAATTTATTGAGTGATGATGGCTTTTTTTGTTGTCATATTGATGATTCCGAAGGTGCATATTTAAAAGTCTTATTAGACGAAATATTTGGTCGTAATAATTATTTAAATACTTTTTATATACAAGTAAGATATGCTAATAAAACATTAGCTGAAGATAGTGATTATCAAAAAATTATAGAACAATGTCACGTATATTCAAAGCAAAAGAATCTTGCCAAATTAAATAGACCAAAAGCTGAATATGATATTTCAAAATTTAAGTGGAAAATTTTTGAAGACGAACCTGGCAAAGTAATAACTTTAGGAAATAAAAAAGTTGAAATTTTTAAGAATAATCAATATCATATTGAAGAAATAGATCCTTGTTTAACTGGATTAAAAGAAACTTGGGCAACGGGTTCACTTGCGCGCGTTAGAGCAAGTGCTGGTGAATTTTTTGAACTATATTTATCTGATAGAAAAAATATAGATGGATTAGGAAGTCTTTATAAAGTTTATGGTATCGGTGAAGATAGTTTAGGTTATAGATATATTAGCGGTCCCAAAAAAGCAAATGCAAATAAAGGAAAATTTTATTCAGGTATTCCACTTAAACGATTAGAGGAACTAAAATCTGGTAAAAGTTTTAAATATTTACCTGTATCAAATTTTTTAGATTATGCGGGTAACTTTGGTAATTGTCGTTTGGAAGGTAGTGTAGATTTTAAAGGTGGCAAAAAGCCAGAAGTATTGCTTGAAAAATTACTTATGTACTTTTCTAATCCCGGCGACCTCGTACTCGACAGCTTTTTAGGCAGCGGTACAACTGCCGCCGTTGCGCACAAAATGGGGCGTAAATGGATTGGTATTGAAATGGGCGAACACGCTTATACCCATTGCAAAGTACGCCTTGATAAAGTTATCAGCGGCGAAGATAAAGGCGGCATTACCAAAAGCGTAAACTGGAAGGGCGGAGGCGGCTACCGTTTTTATGAACTTGCGCCGACTCTTATCAATCAGGACGCTTTTGGCGAATACATCATTAACAAAGAATATAACGCCGGTATGCTGGCTGCCGCTGTTGCACTGCATGAAGGTTTTAGCTATAACCCTTCGCCTGAAACTTTTTGGAAACAATCTACCGGCAGTGAAAACAGCTATTTGTTTGTAACAACAAAGCATATAACAGCCGCATATTTGCACTCAATTAAAGATACTATGCAGGATAATGAATATTTGATTATTGCCTGCAAATCTTATGATGAAAAAGCTGCTAATGCATTTGGCAATATAGTTATAAAAAAAATACCGCAAATGCTGTTAAACCGCTGCGAGTTCAATAAAGATAATTATAATTTGAATATAGTTCATCCGCCTGTTTACGATGAGGTAGAAGATGATGAGTAAAGCTGACTTTTTTAAATATACAACAGAATATATCAGCGGCGTAATGTCGCTGCGTAAGCCGCAGGCAGAATCGCTGAAAATACTCGACAAAATTATAAGCAGCGTAAACCTTGCCAAAAATATAGATTTAAGCAGCAATTTAAGCATTGTAAACAGCCTGTACCCTATTTGCACAAATTTTGAGCGCGAATTTATGTCTTTAACTTTCGCACTGGCAACAGGCGTCGGCAAAACAAGGCTAATGGGCGCGTTTATTGCATATTTATATACGCAGCATAATATCCGCAACTTTTTTGTGGTTGCACCCGGCACAACGGTTTACGAAAAATTGAAACAGGATTTAGGCAACCCTGCCAACCCTAAATATGTTTTTAAAGGGCTTGGCTGTTTCAGCAGTACGCCATACATTATTGCCGATGATGATTACCGTGATAAAAGTATCAATCTTGCCTTAAATGATATTAACATTTTTGTTTTTAATATTGATAAATTTAATAAAGAAGAAAGCAAAATGCGCGATATTAACGAATATCTCGGGCAATCATTTTATGAAGAGCTTGCTGCGCTTAACGACCTTGTTCTTATTATGGATGAATCTCACCATTACCGCGCTAAACGCGGATGGAGTGCATTGAATGAGTTACACCCTTTATTGGGGTTAGAGCTTACAGCAACGCCGTATGTTAGAAGTAGCACCAAGCAGGTTAATTTTAAAAATGTAGTGTACGAATATCCGCTTTCGACAGCTATTGCCGATGGTTATACCCGCACGCCAATGGCTATGACCCGTAAAGATATAGATTTTTACAATTTTGGTGATAATGAAACCGATATGTTAATGCTTAATGACGGCCTTTTAAATCATCAAAAAGTAAAGGCTGAACTGCAAAGTTATGCTAAAAATAATAATTTGCCGCTTGTTAAGCCGTTTATGCTTGTTGTTTGCAAAGATACGGAACACGCCAAGGTTATTGAAGATTATATCAAGTCGGATGATTTTGCAAACGGCGATTACAAAAATAAGGTTATTACAGTTCATTCTAAACAAAGTGGGGCAGAGAGCGATGCCAATATGCAGCTTTTGCTTTCAGTAGAACGTGCCGATAACCCGGTTGAAATTGTTATTCACGTTAATATGCTTAAAGAAGGCTGGGACGTTAATAACCTTTATACCATTGTGCCGCTGCGCACGGCGGCGTCCAAAATTCTGCGTGAACAAATGGTTGGCAGGGGCTTACGCCTGCCGTATGGCAAACGTACCGGCAATGAAATTGTAGATTGCGTTGTTTTAACTGCCCACGATAAGTTTGACGATATTATTAGAGAAGCGCAACGCGGCGATTCCATCTTTAAAGCTGGTAATGTTATTTTTGCAGAAACGCTTGAAAAACAGCATACAGAGGCTGCGCAAATTACTTTGGTTGAAGCGCCTGATGAAGAAGCGGAAGCGGTGTGCCAAAAGCTTAATTTAACGCCTAACAAAGCTTCTTACGATTTTGTAAAAAAGACTGAAACTCAAATTACTGAAGTAATGACAGGTTTTTTAACATATCGTGAAAATGCTAAAAAAAGTTGTACTCATAATTACGAATCAATTAAAGAAAAACTTAAAGAAGAAATTGTGCAAAAGGCAAAAGAAAACAAAGACCTTGGAGAAATTTTTTCAAAAAACGAGTTTCCTTTAGCAGCTTGGATTGATGAAAAAGCAGATAAAACATATAAGCAAATTAAAGAAAAGTTTATACCCATACCGCAAATAAAAGTTAGCGACAGCGGCGTACAGGCATATTGCTTTGTTGATTTTGACCTTAATTTAGATGAATTTAAAAGGTTTGTACCAATCGAAAATGAAATACTCATTCAAAATTTAACAGACCCATCTGAAATGCTGCACATTAAAGGACATGCTATTGATTTTGGCGGTTATAATCCTTTAAAAAAGATTTTAGCTTTTTTGCGCGAAAAACCTGAAATTGATTATGAAAAATGTTCAGATTTATTATTTAAATTAATCAGCCAATGCTGTGCATATTTTGAAGATAAGCACGGCGAAAACGGTATGCAGAACATTGTTATGATGTATAAACGGAATATTGCCGAAATAATTTACAAGCAAATGATGCAGCATTTTTATTGCGACGAGGGTTTGATTGTAGAAGAAGTTTTAAGCGGGCGCAACTATAACTTGCGCAGCAATTATACTTTTATTAAAAAATTAAATTTATGTGATACTTTTACTGCGAATGAAGTAAGAAATATTTTGTTTGAAGGCATAAAAAAGGGTGTATTTGCAACAGCAAAGTTTGACAGCGCGCCTGAAGTAAATTTTGCGCGTTTACTTGAACGCGATCAGGATGTTAAAAATTGGCTGCGTCCTGCTGCGCAGGAATTTAAGCTAACATATAATAATGGCAATCAATATCATCCTGATTTTGTTGTAGAAACGGAAAATATGATTTACTTGACGGAAGTAAAAGGAGAAGATAAATTAAATGACCCTGATGTAATAGCTAAAAAGAAAACTGGCATACGTTACTGCCATATAGTTTCAGATTGGGCAAAAGCCAGCGGCTATAAAGAATGGCGTTATTTATTTATTCCTTCACAGCAAATTCGTTCTAATTCTACCTTTAAAAATTTAGCTGCGCAGTTTACAGAAAGCTAATAACTGTAAAATTACGCTGTTTATCTATATAATAAATGGTAAGCAGCGTTTTTATTTGTAGAAATTTATTGTATATTGTAAAAATCCTTATAATTGTATACAACCAAAACAAAATGACATCTGCCTGTATTTGGTGTATAATAAATAATGATATGGTTTACAATAATTAAAATTTTACGAGGTGAATTATATGCGTTTTAAATTAAGAATGGGCGTTTCAGGGCGTCATTGCCATTTAAAAAGAGAAGATATGGATATTTTGTTCGGTAAAGGCAGCGAGCTGCACCCGATAAAACCGATTGTGCAGCCCGGTCAGTTTACCTGCGAAGAAAAAATTATTCTGGTAACCGATAAAGGCGAAATGCCGCTGCGCGTTATCGGGCCGCTGCGTCCTTATACGCAAATCGAGCTTGCCAAAACAGATGCCCGTCAGCTTGGGCTGAACCCGCCGATTTGCTTTTCCGGTTATCTTGACGGCTCGCTCGGCGGAAAAATCGTTGGCCCTGAAGGCGAAGTTATTTTAAAAGAGGGCATTATGCTTGTACAGCGTCATATTCATTTGTGCCCGGAAACTGCCGCCAAATATCATTTAAAGAACCATGATATTGTTGCTATGGAAACCACAGGCTCACGTGCGCTGCGTTTTGAGCACGTTTATGTAAGAACAGGCCCGGAGCATGCGGATGAAATTCATATTGATACCGATGAAGGCAATGCATGCGGACTTGAAAACGGCGCTTTGGTTGATATTGTAACCAGGCTTTAATTGTTATTGAGGAAGAACAATGCGCAAAATATTGTTTTTTATGCTGTTGTTGGTGCAGCTTACTGCGGCAACGGCGTTTGCGTATACCAATAAAGAGGACGGGTTTAAAACACAAAGTCCGTCCTCTGCTAATTACGTAGAGGCTGTTGGCAAACATTTTTACGGTTTTATTGACGATAACGGTGCTGCGGCAGGGTATACCGAATGTTTAAGCAGTGAACAGGCTTCTAAATTTTTAGGAGCCCCGTTCAGCACGGCAGCATTTGATAAAACTTACAACGATATTTTACTTTTACAGCGTAACAGCATCAGCAACGAACGTATTAATCAGCTTATAGCTGAACCTGTTGTTTCACCGCTTTTTGCTTTTGCAAAAAATGAAGAACCTGATTACCTGGTTTCTGCGCAAAAGTTTGGCTCAAACAAGTATATTGCCGTTACTTTTAACGTAAATCCGGAAACTGAACCAGTAACAATATATTATACCTCCGCTAATGATAAGCTTTATATGCTTATGGCAGAACAGCAAACGGCTGTTTCTAACGCTGTTGAAAACCTGCCGGAAAATACCATTGGCATTATTGGCGGTGCCGATGGCCCTACATACATTTACGTTAAAGATAATGTTTTGGCTAAAGAAACCAACAAAACTTTTCTGAAAAAGTTTAAAACCGTTAAGCCGTTTAATAAAAACACTGCGTTTACCTTTGGCGAAAAAACAGCCAACGTAAAAGTAACCCTTCCGGATGACTGGTTTTTCGTGCAGTTAGCAGACAGCAGATATAATGAAGAAGCTGTCGGTGTAACGGTTGCCATGCCGCAGGAAGCTATGGCGCTGATTTTTAAAGAAGCGCTTGATATTGGTGTTACCGATATAGAATCGGTAGTTATTGTATCGCATGCTGCGGCGGCTGATAAAACCATAAGCGCTGAATTAACAGATAAAAAAGATGATATAATGGATATTTTCCGTCATGGCATCATAATATTATCTGTTAAAGCCAGCGATAAAAGTTTTTCGGAATTTGTATTTGATAACCCAAATAAAACGGCTTACGGCGTAAATGAAACGTTGGAAGATATAAAAGCAGCTCTTATTGAGCAGGGAACGGAATTTAAAACCTTTGCTTATAATACGGATTTTAAAGACGGGCAGGGGAGCTTTAACCTACAAACTGAATTGAAGCCTGCTGAAACTGATTTTTATTACACTTTAGTTGCCGAAGGTAAAGTTATTGGCAAAGCTGCTTATCTGGCTTTTGTATTTGACCGTAACGGTGATGATGAAAATACGGCACTTAAATTTTGGAACGGCAAAACAGTTTTAAAAGATTAATCTCCACATTCGTACTTAAAGTAAAAGAGGGTACAGATGATGAAAAAATTATATGCTGATATTTTAATGACAGGTTTGCTGTGCAGCGCTGCTCTTACGGCTAATGCCTTTGAATATGTAAGCAGCGAAGCAGGTTTTTCCGTTAACATTCCGGATCAGAACATTATGCTGATAGGCGAAAATATGTTCGCTGCCGAAAACCGTGTTTTTGACATTGACAAAAAACTTGTAAAAACCAACGGCATGCATTTTGTTACCGGGCTTAACCACGAACAGCTTAAACAAAATTTTAATACCGCTTTTACAACGCAAAAATTTACTGCTGACCTCAAAAATATTAAACAAGCTTTAAAAAGCGGCACTGCTGCTGATGTTTTGCAAAGCAGCAAATATAAATACCTTACCGAAGCCGCGGCTGGTGCTTATGTAAATTACAGCGGCGAAAGCGAAGACCTTGCCGGTTTATTGGAATTAAACAAACAATTTGCCGGTATGGCGAACATAAAAAAGGCATCCGTTGAAAATATTAAAGGCAAAGATGCTTTAATGATAGAATCGGATATTAAAAATATAACTTTTGAGTTAAAGCTGCCGTTAAAAAAATCGGAATTGTTGCCGCAAGAATCAGTTGATGAAGAAAACCTGAAAGACCAGGGCTTTAAATTTGAATTTGCTGATGACGGCTATTTAGTTACTAAAATAGCAAATTTATATAATATCACAGAAAAAACTTATTTGTTATCGGCCAATGACAACCTGTATACGGTAACGAGCCTGTTTGCTTCAACTAACGAATTGCCTGACAATGTCGACAGCCTTTATAAACTTGATAATAAAGGCTTTAATAAATTAAGCAAACAGCTGGTTAACAGTTTAAAATTTACGGAACCTCAGAAAAACGGCAATAACCCGCTTACAATCAAAGATAATATCAGCGGACGCAAACTGCAATTGCCGGAAAAATGGCTGTACACAAGAACTGATTTCAGCAGTATTTACGGCATTAATAAAGGCGGCTTTGGGCTTACTGCTTACAGCGCTTTGCCGGAAACTTCACTTGATGCTGCAAATAACGCCATTAAAACCTTTGGTATAAGTTTTGATAACAGCACAAATACCTTGAAAATGGATTTGTCGCAGTTTACAATGCCGGATTTACTGAATTTGTTTGATGAAGGCATTGTTATGGCCAGCGGTAATTTTAATAATGTTGCCCAAATTGAGCCTGATTTCAGCAAGTATGTAAACGAATACAAAACTATTTTCGATAATCCTGAATTAACAAAATTTATCTTCCACAATAGTATGAACCAGCTTTTTAACAGCCTGCGCCCGGAAGATATCGCAGCCATAGAAAAATACCTGAAAGCAGAAAACTTTAATTATACTTTTGACATTAATAATTACAATGCACGCTTTAATTGTGATGCTGACTTAAAGGCTCACATACCGGACATATTTAAAGTGCTGCAGGAAGCAAATGTTATTGCCGGAAATGCCGCTGACGCAGATAAAGTGCGCAGCAGCCTGAGTAAAGATAAAGTTTTTGCCATGCTGGATACCAATCTGGTACCGTTTAACTGCTATTTTAAAAACCAGCTTTATTTTGACAGAAGCCAGCGCTTTAATAACCTGTTATATTTTACAAAAGGCGATAAGGCTGCTGCCAACCAGCAAATTATGAAGCAGTTTAATACAACCGATTTATATCTTTATTGATTTGTGTTATAATAATAAAGTATCAAGAGGCTTATGCAGAAAATGCCTGAGCCTCTTATATTTTTGTAATTATACTGTAAAAGTCACTCTTATAAATTGGCTGTAACAAATTTTAAAACACATGTGCATATAAATTAACGTGTTTATTATAAAAACGCCTCAAAACGCAAATATGAAGGCGCAAATAAAAGATGATAACATCTTAGCTAAAATCAATAAAAGTATTGATAAAAGAGGTAAAATTAGTCAAAAATTAATATAGAATTTATCGTCCGGTATAATTTGTTAAGTAAAATGGTGAATGTGAACTCATGCAAAACCATGTCAGATATTTTGGCTGTTTTTGCGTTCGGCTTCCTTTTGCAAATTTTACATAATATATATTATCGGACGTTATTTTTATATATTTATTTTTCCTTTAAACTTCTGTTTCATCTCATCTTTCAATATTAAAATCAAAGTAAAACTAATACAGCGAACAGCAAACAAATGTTTTGACTCCTTCTTAATTAGCTGTTATAATAGAATTATATAAAATCTATTTCGGGAGGCTTTTATTAATGGCCAGACATAAACGCTTTTCTAATTTTGAAGGACAAATTACCGAAGAAATGCTTACTGACCGTCAGCGTCAGATTTTAGAATATATTCGCAAATGTGTTAAAGATAAAGGTTATCCTCCGGCTGTGCGTGAAATCGGCAAAGCTGTAGGATTATCTTCAAGCGCCAGTGTTCATAATCACTTGCACAAATTAGAAGAATACGGCTTTTTGCAGCGTGACCCTTCTAAGCCGCGCGCACTTGAACTGACCCAGGACGCTGAATGGCGCCAGAAAACCGTTGTGCCCGTTCCGCTTGTTGGCCGTGTAACGGCGGGCGTTCCCATTTTGGCTGTTGAAAACATTGAAGAAACATACCCTATTCCGCTTGATTTATTGGGCTGCTCTGATGATGTTTTTATGCTTTCCGTGAGCGGCGACAGTATGATTAAGGCCGGTATTTTAGACCATGACTATATTGTTGTGCGCAAGCAAAATTTTGCCAACAACGGTGATATAGTTGTTGCTTTAATTGATGGCGAAGAAACTACTGTAAAACGTTATTTCCGCGAACTCCGCTGCGTACGCTTACAGCCTGAAAACGATGCTTATCAGCCCATTGTTGGCGGAGATAATATTCAGGTTATCGGCAAAGTAATTGCCGTTTTTAGAATGCTGTAATATTTTAAAATTCTCATCAATTTTATTAAAATAAAATTATTTTAGTTTCATATAAGCGTTTGAAAAATATTATATTAACATCTAAATGACGTCATAATAATTTTAAAAATCAAAACCATATACAATACTTAATAAAAATTAAAGGACTTGCTCTGATACCGAACAAGTCCTTTTTATATGCAATTTAGTACCGTTGCAGTTACTTTAAAACAATGCTGTAAATAGTATTTGACAGAACAACGGCTATTACAAGCACTATTGCAAATATTATAAAAAACCTTAAAATTCTAAAAAACTTCTTCATAATAAATAACTCTTCCCATAAAAATTTACCATTTTTCAGGTATAGTTTCAAACTTTCCTATGACATACATTGTGCCAAGCATTTCCGTAAGCAGCGTACCTTCATTATTAAAGGTTTCTACTTTTATAATAATTATTTTGTGCCCGCGCTGAATTACTGTTCCAACAGCAGTAGCCACATCTCCGGCATGGAGGTTTTTTATAAAGTTTATCGTGTAATTAATAGTTACTACTCTGGCCCCTACACTTGCGCTTGCCATCCCCAGCGCAGTATCTGCAAGTGCTGCCAGTGAACCGCCGTGGGCAACTTCATATAAATTGGTGTGCTTGGCTGCGTCAATAGGCATTGCAAGTGTTACCTTACCGCATTCAACATCAACAAGCTCCATGCCGCACAGTTTAACAAAACTATTAATACTATATACATCTTTGATAATTTGCGTATATTCTTCTTTTGCACTCATCCACTTTACCTCCCTGCCGGTATAATTTTATTCTTTGGGGCCTACCATACGAGCTGCGCTCATAATGGCAATACGGCCATGTTCAAAAGTCAGCCCGCCCTGAAAATATACATTATATGGCTCACGGCACGGGCCGTCAGCACTTAATTCAATAGAAGCACCCTGTACGAAGGTTCCTGCTGCCATAATAATTTCATTCTGATAACCCGGAATCATGGCAGGAACAGGCTCTACATGTGCGTCAACCGGCGAATTTGTCTGGATTGCAACACAGAAATTGCATAATTTTTCACGTGTTTCCAAACGTATAGCCTGGATAATATCGCTGCGCACTTCTTCCGGCAGCGGTTTTACCGAATAACCAAGGTTTCTAAAAACAGCAGAAGCAAAAATTGCAGTTTTTACGGCCTGCGTTACAACATGGGGCGCAATAAACAAGCCCTGATAAAATTCACGTGCCGTATCCCCCAACGTTGCCCCCATCTCGCCGCCTAATCCCGGAGCGGTAAGACGGTATGAAGCAAGTTCCACCAAATCGGCACGTCCGGCTATATAGCCGCCGGTAGGAGCAAAACCGCCGCCCATATTTTTAATAAGAGAACCTGCAATCAAATCTGCGCCGACTTCGGTAGGTTCCTGTTTTTCAATAAATTCGCCGTAGCAGTTATCTACAAAGCAGATAACATCAGGCTTAACCTTTTTTACGGCTGCGCATATCTCGCCTATCTGCGCTACATTAAGCGTTTTACGTACACTGCTGTAACCGCAGGAACGCTGAATATGTATTAAGCGCGTTTTATCTGTAATAGCACTGCAAATCGCTTCTAAATCCGGCTTGTCGTCCTGCATGGGAATTTCTTTATAAATAACGCCTAAATCTACAAGCGAACCCGGCGTTTTTACGGGGCTGCCGATAATGGTCTGCATGGTATCATACGGAGTTCCTGTTGCAGCTATCATCTCGTCCCCTGCGCGCAATACCCCCAAAAGAGCCACTGCCAGCGCATGCGTGCCGCTTACAAACTGCGAACGTACCAGCGCTGCTTCTGTATGGAAAATTTCTGCGTAAATTGCATCAAGGTTCTCTCGCCCAACATCGGAATAAGCATAACCGGTTGTAGGTTTTAAATAATAATCTGAAACCATGTGGTTACGGAAAGCCTTCATTACTTTTTCCGTGTTAAATAAGGCCGCTTCTTCGTATATTTTAGAATATTTTTCTACATCATTAAGTGCTGTTTTTTCAATTTCTGCAAAGTCTACCATTTAAATTATTCACTCGCTTTTTAAAATATATTCATTGTATGCTTCCAAATCTTCTACCGGCAGAATAACTTTCATTACTGCGCCATTTTCGGTATATTCCTGCTCTAAAACATTGGCAGTTTCATGAAGCTGGGCAGCTTTGGCTGTTTCCGCATAAGGAATACACAAAGTAACTTCCACGGCTTTGCTTCTAAGATGTGATTCTATCATCTGCTGCAAAGTTTCAAGGTTTAACTTTTTGGCTGCCGATATGCAAACGGCATCTTCTTCCAGTGCTAATCTGTCAGCCAGTTTGCTGTCCGGAGGCAGTTTATCTATTTTATTATAAACCGTAATAACCGGCTTTGTTTCTGCGCCGATTTCCTTTAAAACTTCGTGTACCGCAGCAGCCTGTTCTTTGTAAAGCTCGTGGCTTACATCGATAACATGCACCAGTAAATCAGCTTCCGTTACAACTTCAAGCGTAGAACGGAAAGCGGCAATCAGCTGATGCGGCAGGCGCTGAATAAAACCAACCGTATCGGTTATGATTATTTCCTGCTTATTGGGAAGCGTCAGCTGGCGTGTAGTTGGGTCTAACGTTGCAAAAAGCTGGTCTTTGGCATAAATATCGGAATTTGTAAGTGTATTAAGAAGCGTTGATTTGCCGGCATTGGTATAACCTACAAGGCTAACTTCAAATACATTGTTCTTTTTGCGCTTGCTGCGGTGCAGGGAACGTACGGCTTTAACCTTTTCAATCTGGTCCTTGATAAAAGCAATGCGGTCGCGGATTCTGCGGCGGTCAACTTCAAGTTTAGTTTCGCCTGGGCCGCGTGTGCCAATACCGCCGCCGAGCCTTGAAAGCATAAGGCCTTTGCCCATAATACGCGGCAGCGTATATTGCAGCTGTGCCAGTTCAACCTGTAATTTACCTTCGTTGGTACGTGCGCGCTGGGCAAAAATATCAAGAATCAGAGCAGTGCGGTCTAAAATTCTGATGCCCATAACGCTTTCGATATTACGCTGCTGTGCCGGGGAAAGTTCGTCGTCAAAAATACATAAGTCGATATTTTCCTGCTGGGCATATAAAGCAAGCTCCTGCACTTTGCCTCTGCCTATAAAAAATGCCGGGTCAGGCTTGGGGCGTTTTTGTATAAACTTCTTTATTACAGTTGCACCTGCCGTATCGGCAAGCTGTTTTAATTCTTCGAGTGAATCGTCAACGGTCCACAGCGAATCGTTTCTCCCCCACTCCATGCCAATTAAAATGGCTCTTTCAGACATAACCTGCAAAGATGCAGTTCCGGTCTGCTTATCGAGTATGCGCTCTATTGTGCTTACGGTATTAACAAAGTTAATATTTTCAGCGTCTTCTATACTATACGGGCCGTAACATTCAGCGTTGTAATTTTCATTGCTGTCTATGCCGGTTATCAGCCCGAAAGTCAGTTCAGATTTTGTAAAATCCGGAGAAACAACGCCAATGGCAACCATGGCATCATATTTATTGTTTTTTAAAGCGGAAATATCAACACCGCTTAAATACGGGTTGCCGCCCGGATGCGTATGTATGCAGCGTATACCGCTAAGGCGTCCGGCACCGCGCCTGCCGCTGAAAGAAGGCAACTCCACAGTAGCATTATCGCCTACTGCAATTTCTATAATCTGGCCGCTGCGTGTAATATAAACGGAAATTTCCCTGTTTATATACTCTGTAATATCCGCAAGTTTAACAGCGAGTTCCTGCGAAACAAGCTGCGGCGACTGCATATCGTACAGTTTCTGCAGTTCTGCTATAACGCTGTCGCGTATGCCTTTTATATTACCTTTAATTTCACGCATAATTATACCTCAAAGAGCAGACAGTATTTCTGCCTGCTCTCTTTCATAAACAAAATTTTACTGACGGCTGCGTGCCGGCTCAACATTAACTTTATAGCCTTTAATGGTGTTGCGGTGCATTACGCCAAGCACTTTTTCGGCAACGTCTTCCGGCACTTCAACAAACGTAAATTTATCGTAAATATTAATTTTGCCAATATCTTTGGCCGGTATATCGGCTTCAATAGCAATGGTACGGACAATATCCTGCACGCTTATTTTCTGGCTGCGGCCGATATTCATAAAGAAACGCACCATGCCGGGGCGTCCGCCGGTATTAGTTAAATCTTTGGACAAGCCTTCTTCTTTCGGCGCTTCAAGCGCTTTATTGCCTTCCTGCATTAATTTTAAGGCTGCGGCAATAATGTCTTCCGAAGCATAGTCCTGCAGCAGTGTTTCCGCAATAGGCATATAATCATGGTAATGGTTAAGTTCTAAAACCGCCTGCATGCGGGAAATAATAATTTCACGCTGGCGTTCAACAACGTTGGCCGTTGTAGGCAGCTGACGGCGCATAATTTTGGTGTTTGCTGCGCGTTCGATAAGTTTAAGCTGCCTGAATTCACGCGGGGTAATAAAGGTCATGGCAGTACCGGTATTACCTGCCCTGCCTGTACGCCCAATACGGTGTACATAACTTTCAGGGTCCTGCGGAATATCAAAATTAATAACATGGGTAATATTATCAATATCAATACCGCGTGCCGCAACGTCGGTTGCAATCAAAATATCTGCCGTGCCTTCGCGGAATTTCTTCATAACACGGTCGCGCTGGGTCTGGCTTAAATCGCCGTGCAGGCCTTCTGCCATATAACCGCGGCTGGCAAGTGCGATTGCCAAATCATCAACACCTTTTTTGGTACGGCAGAAAATAATAATCTTGCCGTCAATTTCAGCGTCAAGCAAACGGCACAGGCCCTCTACCTTGTCTTTGGTTTCAAAATAATACTGCTCAATCAAAGGTACAGTCAGTTCTTCCTTGCTGACGGTAACATTTTTAGGAGCTTTCATGTATTTTTTGGTAAGGCTCAAAATCGGACGAGGCATGGTTGCGGAAAACAGCAGCGTCTGCCTTTCCGCAGGCAGGTTGCGCATAATTTCTTCCATATCGTCAACAAAGCCCATATCAAGCATTTCATCGGCTTCGTCCAGTACCAAAAACTTAATATGGTCAAGTTTGATGGTGTTGCGGTTAATATGGTCAATTAAGCGTCCCGGAGTGCCTATTACAATCTGCACTCCGCTTTTTAAGGCACGAATCTGTCTTTCGATAGGCTGGCCGCCGTAAACAGGCAGAGCCTTAATACGCGAAGTACGGCCGATTTTACCTACTTCTTCGGCAACCTGAATGGCAAGTTCGCGGGTCGGCGTCATAATAAGCGCCTGAATATGCTTATGGTCAGTAATGCTTTGAACCAGCGGAATGCCGAAAGCAGCAGTTTTACCTGTACCGGTCTGCGCCTGGCCGATAACGTCGTAGCCATCCAGCACCAGCGGAATGGTTTGCTCCTGTATCGGTGAGGGTTCTTCAAAGCCCATGTCTGTTAAAGCTGTAACTATTTTTTTATCCAGCAGCAGGCTGCCGAACATCTCTTTTTGATTTGTTGTCATTTGTCTTTATTCTCCGTTTCTTTTTCCTTTATTCTGTCAATAACCATCGAAATCGCGGTTAATGCACTGCGCATTTTATTATCGGTACGTGTACCGCCAAAAATGTGTTTGGCCCATTTTACGCCGTCAGCATCGGCAACGGCCATATATACCAGCCCGACAGGTTTATCTTCTGTTGCTCCGCCCGGGCCTGCTATGCCTGTTATGCCAACGCCATAAGTTGTGCCGAACAGTTCACGCACGCCCTGCGCCATTTCGCAGGCAACCTGCCAGCTGACTGCGCCATAGGCTTCAAGGCTTTCTTCCGATACATTTATCAGTTTATGTTTAGCCATGTTGCTGTAAGTAACGGCACTGCCCAAAAGGTATTCGCTGCTGCCCGGAACATCCGTTACAAGGCTGCTGGCAAGGCCGCCTGTGCAGGATTCGGCAAAAGCTATGGTACTTTCTGTTCTTAACAGTTCCTTTCCAAGATAAGAAGCAAGCGTTTCATCATCCGTACCGTAGATATACTGCTTTAATCTGGTATTTACCAGAGCTTCCATTGCAGCAATTAAGGTTTTGGCCTCGTTAACTTCCATACATTTTGCGGTAATGCGGATAATTATTTCTCCCCTGCGGGCATAAATAGCAATGGTAGGATTGGTTTGTGAAGTTATAATATCGTCCAGCTTTTCGGCAACGGCGCTTTCACCAATGCCGCGCAGCCTGATAATATGCGAATAAATAATTCCCTGTTTGGTAAAATGGTTTATTAAAAAAGGTTCCAGCTGCTTTTCATATACATGCTGCATTTCAGAAGGCGGGCCGGGCAAAAGTACAATCAGTTTGCCTTCATGCCTGATGGCAAGCCCGGGAGCAGTGCCAACTTCGTTAGTTAAAATTTCGGCGCCAACTGGTATCATGGCCTGCTTTTCGTTATTGCCGGACATGCACAGCCCTCTTTTGCAAAAATAATTATTAATGCGGTTCCATGTGTCTAGGTCAAGATAAGTGCCTAAATTAAGCGTTTCGCATAAAACTTCTTTGGTAATATCGCCGCGGGTAGGGCCAAGGCCGCCGGTAGTAATAATAATGTCAGCACGCTCCAGAGCATTTTTAAACACATCTTTTAAGCGCCCGGCATTATCGCCGACAGTAGTCTGATAAAGTACATCAAAACCAAGTTTGTTCAGCTGTCTGGATAAATACTGAAAATTTGTATTTAAAATTTCACCCAGCAACAGCTCTGTACCAGTATTGATAACTTCAACTTTCATGGTCCTTCCCCCTTAAGTTTATATTCTTTCGCCTACAGATTCGTAAGTGAAGCCTTGCAGAATATTAACCTTTACAAAACAGCCGGGTTTAATATCTCCCGGATTTTCAATAAATACCAGCCCGTCGATATCGGGAGCTTCACGGTAGGAACGCCCGTAATGCAGGCCCGAACCGTCTTCTTCAATGCCTTCAACCAGAACTTCAAGAGTCTGTCCTTCGGTATCCTTATGAATTTCTTCGGAAATCTGTGCCTGCAAAGCCATTAATTCATGGTAGCGTTCCTGTTTTATTTCATCTGGAATCTGATTGGGCATAGCTCCGGCAACAGTGCCTTCCTCCTGAGAATAGGCAAAAACACCGGCATTTTCAAAACGCTGCTGTTCCACAAATTCTTTTAATTCTTCAAAATCGGCATCCGTTTCACCGGGAAAACCCACTATAAAAGTAGTTCTTATAACAATTCCGGGAATACGTTTGCGCAGCTTTGCAAGAAGCGTTTCCACTTCTTCTCTGGTATCATATCTGTTCATTGAAGCCAGCAGCCTGTTGCTTGCATGCTGCAGCGGCAGGTCAACATATTTGCATACCTTATCCAAAGATGCAAAGGTTTCTATAAGTTCATCCGTAAAATTATTGGGATAACAATACATTACCCTAATCCATTTTAAGCTTTCAATTTTATTTAATTCTTTTAATAAATCGGCTAAAAGCAGTTTGCCTCCCGGTAAATCTTCACCATAGCGGGTTGTATCCTGCGCTACTACAATCAGCTCTTTTACGCCGTTATCGGCCAGTGCTTTTGCTTCTTTTAGCACCTGCGCCATTGGCTTGCTGCGGTATGGCCCGCGGATTTTTGGTATTGCGCAATAAGAGCAGCAATTGTCGCAGCCCTCGGCAATTTTTAAGTAAGCCGTATATGAAGGCGTTGTTAAAATACGCGGCAGAAAAGTTTCTTTGCTGGTATATATAACATCTGGTTTGCTGCGTTCAAGCATTATAAAGCGTTCGCCGTTCATAACACGTTTTATAATGCTGCCTATTTCGTCATACACTTCTACGCCGGCAATGGCATCTGCCTCGGGCAGTTCGTTAAAAAGTTCTTCAGCATAACGCTGGCTTAAGCAGCCGGTTACAATAATATATTTGCAGCTGCCGGATTTTTTATATTCTGCCATCTGCAAAATGGTATTAATAGATTCTTCTTTGGCAGATTCGATAAATCCGCAGGTATTTACTATAATTATTTCCGCTTCTGACGGGTCATTGGTAATTTCATATTTTTCTTCGTGAATCAGCCCTAACATGGTTTCAGAATCGACCAGATTTTTAGGGCAGCCCAAACTTACTACACCTATTTTCACTGTATATCCTCCGCTTTAATTTTCAAATCTTACGGTTTCAAGCCATTTGTTTATCAGTTTATCAGCTTTTTCCTGCTGTAAATATGCTGTGTTCAGCCACAGTTTTTGCGTATCTGTCTTATCGTGCATCAAGGTTTCAAGCCCTGTATTCTGCTGCAGCAAAATACGCTTAATTTCTTTTTCCGTTAAAATCCAGCGGCAAAAATCCTGTGCTGCCAAATTCTCCCCACTTTCATCGGCAATGGCAACACCATAAAGATTTACCGGCGTACCTTCTACCGGTTTTGCAACATAAGCAGGAAAAGAATTTTCAAGATATTGGAAAATAAAACTGCTGCGGGTTATAGCAATATCAGCATCGCCGGTTGCTGCCATTCTTATTGAGGTAAACGGAAATTTGGCATACTGTGGAATATTTTTGTGTAGCTCGCGCAAATATCCCAAAGCGTTATCTTCGCCCCAATGGCTGGCAAAGGCATATAAAAAGCTGCGCGTGCTTTCCGTATCGCTTAAATTTTCAAGCGCAATACGGATACCGCGGATTTTTAACAAATCTTCCCAGGTACGAATATTTTCCTGACCGGCACGGCGGGCAAAATTCTGGTTTACCAAAAGAACTGCCGGGTCATAAAAAACACCGTACCAGCAACCGTTTTGGCTTTTAAATGCTTCCGGCAATATGGCAGTTTCTGGTATTTCAAATTTGAGCAGTTTATTCTGCTGCTCCAAATTTACCAGCTTGCTGAATTCCAGCAAATAAATATCGGGCTGCTTCTGCCCTTTTCCGGCATTTTCTTCTGCAAGCCAGACTTTATATTTGCTTTGGGAAGCATTATATTCTTCTGCCAGCGCCTGAAGCAGCATTCTGTTCTGGTCTGATGCAAGAATTGCTTCGTTATCATTTTTTAAATGTACAACATCATCAAAAAAAGAACAGCCTGCAATACAAATTACTGAAATAAAAGCTAAACAGGCCGTCACAAGCCTTTTTAAAGCCATAAAATTCCTCATCTTTTTTTAGTTTTGCTTCTGCTGTTTTTACCGGCAGGCTTAGCTTTATAGCCGGTATTTATTTTCAGCAGGCATTTATCTCCGCTGCCGATAAGGTCATTGCGGCCCGCTTTAAGCAAAGCCTCTTTAACAAGCATACGGTTACGCGGATTTTTATACTGCATTAATGCCCTTTGCATTGCTTTTTCATGCGGGTTGCGTGCTACAAATATTTCGCGCCCGGTTTCCGGGTTGCAGCCGGAATAATACATAGCCGTTGAAAGGCTGCCCGGCGTCGGAATGAAATCCTGCACCTGTTCCGGCTGATGGCCTATATCACGCAAAAATTCCGCAAGCTCTATTGCGTCATCAAGCGTGCAGCCAGGATGGCTGGAAATAAAATACGGCACTAAAAATTGTTTTAAACCGATTTCTTTGTTCTTTTTAGAAAAAGCACGCATGAATTTCAGATAAACATCTTTACCCGGCTTGCCCATATTTTTCAGGGCGCGCGGCGCTACATGCTCCGGAGCTATTTTTAACTGGCCGCTTACATGGTAACGGCAAAGTTCGTCTAAAAATTCCCCCGTTTTTTCTTCCAGCAAATAATCATAACGGATGCCGGAACGGATGAAAACCTTTTTTATACCGGGAATAGCCCTTATTTTACGCAAAAGCTCTATATAATCACTGTGGCTGCTGTCTAAATTCGGGCACGGTTTCGGGAAAAGGCACTGCCTGTCGCGGCAGGCTCCAACTTTAAGCTGTTTGGCGCATGCCGGATGCCGGAAATTTGCGGTAGGCCCGCCAACATCATGAATATAGCCCTTAAAATCAGGCATGGCCGCAATAATTTTTGCTTCTTTTAAAATTGATTCATGGCTTCTTGACTGGATAATACGCCCCTGATGGCTGTGAATGGCGCAGAAGGAACAACTGCCAAAACAGCCGCGACAGCTGATAATGCTGAAACGTACTTCTTCAATAGCCGGAACTCCGCCCAAAGCTTCATAGCTCGGATGATAGGTACGCTGGTAATCAAGGTCGTAAATGGCGTCCATTTCCTGCTGTGTAAGCGGATACGGTGCAGGATTCTGGACAAGGTATTTACTGCCGTTTTTCTGCACTACTGTTTTGCCGTAAAACGGGTCCTGCTCTTTGCTTTGCAGGTAATGCGCTTTAGCAAACAGCTTTTTGTTTTTTAGGCACGCTTCATAAGAAGGTATTTCCACATAGTCATCAATACCTTCCAACGAATCAGTTAGATACGCCGTTCCGCGGATATAGTGCATATCCTGCATGGAAGCACCGCCGCTTAAATAGTCGGCAGCTTCCGTAATCTGCTTTTCGCCCATGCCGTAAATTAAAAGGTCAGCATGGCTGTCTGCCAGAATGGACGGCAGAAGTTTGCCTTCCCAATAATCATAATGTGCAAAGCGCCTCAGGCTTGCTTCGATGCCGCCTATAATAACCGGCATATCAGGCCAGAGTTTTTTTATTTGCTGTGAATATACAACCGTTGCGTGGTCAGGGCGTTTACCCATTTCGCCGCCCGGCGTATAATTATCTTTTTTGCGTTCTTTTTTTGCTGCCGTATAATGGCAGAGCATGGAATCAAGATTGCCGCCTGAAATAAGCACTGCAAGGCGCGGTTTGCCTAAAACGGCAAAGTTTTCCGGTTTGTGCCAGTCGGGCTGGCACAAAAGAGCAACCTTGTACCCCTGTGCTTCAAGTACACGGCAAATAACGGCAGGGCCAAAGGATGGATGGTCTACATAAGCATCACCGCTTACAAACAAAAAATCCAACTGTTCCCAACCGCGTTCTTTAATTTCTTCTATTGAAATTGGCAGAAAATCTTTCATTATTTATGAAAGCCCTCCAAAATTATTTTTTATATGTTCTTACAACTGAACCGACTTCCGGGTCTTTAGGCAGAGTTTCTCCGTTAACGGTTATTTCCATGGCGCCGATGTTACCGTAATGCACACTGATATTCTCTTTGGCTTTAAAAGACTGCTGCTGGCCTGCTTCCATTATGCCGCTGAAAACAATCTCGCCATCGGCAGTAACTTCCATCCAGCAGCGGTCATTTACGCATTTTAAAGCAAGGTTAACGCCATCATACACAGGTTTGGGCGCTGCTTTTTCTTCGGCAGGCATGCTGTTTTCCACTGCGGCGGGTTCCGATACCAGATTCTGCGAAGAATCGGTATTCATAAACCAGGCTATGCCGCCTGCAACAACGATAACCAAAGCTAGTACCACAATATAACTCAGCCAATTGCCGGAGGACACCCTTTCCGGCTTTATCTGGGGAGAAATACTGATTTTTTCAACCATTCTGATAGGCTTGGGCGCTACCGCTTCTTTGGTAAGGCCGCTGTTCTGTGCTTTATAAATGTTGACGAGGTCCGGACCGTTAAGCCCCAAAAAATTACCGTACGTGCGGATAATGCCTTTAGTAAAAACATCACCGGGAATTTTGTCAAATTCGCCTTCTTCTACCGCATCCAGGTAAAGTTTACGGATACTGGTAGCCGCTTCTGCCTCTTCCAGCGACAACCCTTTGGCCAGACGTGCTTCTTTAAGCATTTTGCTGACATTATCCATATCCATAACCGTTTCCTCCATTTAATTATTAGTTGTAAAAAATTTATCTTCTATTACGGCTTTAGGCATAATAAGTTCGCGCGGTTTACTGCCAGCAGCGTGGCTGATAATGCCCAAATCTTCCATGCAGTCCACAAGCCTTGCGGCCCTTGTATAACCAATGCGGAATTTACGCTGCAGCATGGACGAAGATGCCTGCCCTGTATCCATAACAAGCCTTACTGCATCTTCAAATAATTCGTCGCGCTCGTTGTCAAATCCTGCCGTCTGCCCGGCAGCATTCTTATCACTTTCCAATGCCTGTTCCGTTACTTCACTGCTGTATTCAACAGGAATAGCCTGCTCTTTTATAAAATCAACAACACGGTTGAGTTCATCATCACTTACAAAAGCACCCTGAACCCTTACCGGCTTGTTAATGCCAATGGGATAAAAAAGCATATCGCCCTTGCCAAGCAGTTTTTCGGCGCCGCCCATATCCAAAATAGTACGAGAATCGGTCTGTGAAGAAACGGCAAACGCAATACGTGATGGTATATTGGCTTTTACTATACCGGTAATAACATCTACCGAAGGACGCTGCGTTGCCAGTATAAGATGTATTCCGGCAGCCCTTGCCTTTTGCGCAAGGCGGAGAATTGCATCTTCCACATCAACCTTGGCAACCATCATCAAATCGGCAAGCTCGTCGATAATGATAACAATAAACGGCATTTTTTCTTCTGCATGCTCATTAAAGCTGCTGATGTCGCGTACATGGCTTTCGGCAAACGCCTTATATCTGCGCTCCATTTCGGCAACTGCCCAGTGCAGAGCAGAAGCAGCTTTTTTGCTGTCGGTAACAACCGGCGTTAAAAGATGCGGTATGCCATTATAATTAGAAAGCTCAACAACTTTCGGGTCAACAAGAATAAGTTTTACATAATCGGGAGAATACTTGTACAACAAGCCTGCTATGATTGTGTTGATACATACCGACTTGCCGGAACCGGTTGAGCCTGCAACCAGCAAATGCGGCATTTTGCTCAAATCAGCAGTAATAATGTTGCCGCTGATATCCTTGCCCAAACCAATAGCCAGCTTGCCGGAAGAATTTTTAACGGCTTCGCAGTCAACAACTTCTTTAAAAAATACAGTATCATTCTTCAGATTAGGCACTTCAATGCCTATTGCGGCTTTGCCCGGTATTGGCGCTTCAATGCGCACGCCGGGGGCGGCAAGTTTTAACGCAATGTCATCTGCAAGATTAACTACCGAGCTTACTTTTACGCCGGGTGCAGGTTCAAGTTCGAACCTTGTTACAGAAGGCCCGCGCGTAACGGCAACAACAGAAGCTCTTACCTTAAAATCAGACAAAGTCTGTTCAAGAATACCGCACTGATGGCGTATTCCTTCTTCAAGGTTATGGTCTTTGGTAACAGTTGGCGTATTAAGTAAAGATAACGGCGGGAATTTATAACCGGGAGCGTTATCTTTTTCGGAAGGTTCAGCCCCTTCTTCCGTTTTAACAGCTGCCTGCTCCTCTGATTTTTCTTTAACCAGATCAGCACTGTCAGCAATATTAAGAGGCTTATTTAAAGTAAAATCATCTTTGGTTTCAGGTTTTGCAAATATCTTTTCGGAAGGTATTTCTTCATCCGAAAAATCAATTGCTTTCTGTCTGTACGGGTTTAAAAAGCTGCCGGCAGGTGCCATATCCTGCTCAGGTTTAACAAATTTTTCCAAAACAGGTTTGCTTTCCTGTTTAACGGCAGTTTTTTCAGCCGCAAATTCTTCGGGAGCGGCAAAAAACGCCTGCGTTACTTGCGTAGTATTTTCCTGTTTCTGCTCATCATCCTGTAAATAAGCATTGTAGGTATCGTCTTCATAGGCTTCACTGCGGTAATTTACAAGATGCTCGCTGATTGAAGGCTTTTTGGTTTTTCCGAAAATTCTTTTAAAAGCACCAGGTTTTTCAAGCCCTTCCGTAAATTCGGAAAATTCTCCGTCACGGTAAGGATTAAAAGTATTTTCTTTAGAAACGGTAATATTTTTTTGTTTTACAGGCTGTGAATATTCAGTTTTGCGTACATCTTTTTTATTTTCTCTTTTACTGATGCCGGAAAATGAATTTTTAATTTTTACAAACAAAAGCTGTAAGGAAATCCTGCTCAACAAAAGCACACTTGCCAAGCCAAGCACAACCAAAATAACCAGCGCTCCGGCTGTACCGGCAATTTTACGCAAAGTCCATAAAATTATACCGCCTATAAAACCTCCGCCTTCCGGGAATGAATATAAATCCAGTTCCTGCCCGGCAGGAGTAAAAAGATGATGTGCAAGGCCTAAAAAGCATATAAGCAGCAAAACAAACGCAGCCACACGGCGCGAAATACTGAAACGCCCGGAAAAAGCCAGCATGTAAATGCCGCAGATAATAAGGGCAAGCGGAACCAGAAACGCCCCCAGCCCCAGTAAATATGCAGATATTTCCGACCAGAAGCTGCTTGTAACGCCAATATCCGACGCCGCAACAAGCAGCCCTGCCAAAAGCATAAAAATGCCTGCAATTTTTCTTTTGCGGCCTTTATTCTTTTGTTCATCTGCAACTTTTTTATATCTTGGCAACTGCTGGCACCTCTTTATTTAATCAAACTTCCATAATAATCGGTAAAATCATCGGGCGGCGGCGTGTTCTTTCATACAAAAAGCGCCCAAGGCTGTCGCGGATAGCACCTTTAAGAACGCTCCACTCCGTTACATTATTTTCGGCACATTTATCAAGTGCCTGTTCTACTTTTTCTTTGGCCGTTTCCATAAGGTCTTCGGCTTCGCGCACATACACAAAACCACGGGAAACAATATCCGGGCCGGAAACAATATTGCAGGTATTTTTTTCGATTGTTACAACAACAATCATAATGCCGTCCTGCGAAAGCTGGCGGCGGTCACGCAGTACGATATTGCCGACATCGCCAACGCCAAGGCCGTCTACCAGAATTTTACCGGCAGGAACACGGCCGGAAATACCTATACTGTTGCGCGTAAGTTCAATTACAGCGCCGTTTTCGCCGATAACAATATTTTCGCGCGGCATACCCAGCGACTGGGCAAGCTGTGCATGTTTAACCAGATGGCGGTATTCGCCGTGCACCGGCATAAAGAATTTCGGGCGCACCAGATTGTGCATCATTTTAATTTCTTCCTGGCTGGCATGGCCGGAAACATGTACGCCGTTGCTTTTTTCGTAAATAACGTCTGCGCCGAGTTTATAAAGGTTATCAATTGTGCGCGATACGAGTTTTTCGTTGCCGGGAATAGGCGTTGCCGAAATAATAACTGTATCGCCCGGAAGAATTTCAACCTTTTTATGGTCATTATTGGCCATACGGGTTAAGGCAGACATAGGTTCGCCCTGGCTGCCGGTAGTAATAATTACAATCTGGCTGGGCTGGTAGTTAGATGTTTCATCAACATCAATCAGTACGCCTTCCGGCACTTTCAAATAACCCAGTTCAATGGAAATATTAACAACATTAACCATGCTGCGGCCGATAACGGCAACTTTACGTTTATATCTTACAGCGCTGTCAACAATCTGCTGAATGCGGTGGACATTGGACGAGAAAGTTGCCACGATAATACGGTTTTTGGCATAGCGGAACTCATCGTCGAAAGTCTGGCCTACCATTTTTTCACTTGGGGTATAGCCCGGGCGTTCGGCATTAGTGCTGTCCGCCATAAGCAAAAGCACACCCTCATCGCCATATTCCGCAAAGCGGTTAAATTCCGTAACCTGCCCGTCAACCGGGGTCTGGTCAAATTTAAAGTCGCCGGTGTGAATAATAAGCCCGACAGGCGTACGGATAGCCAGTGCTATTGCATCAGGAATACTGTGGTTGACACGCATGAAGCCAAGTTTAAAAGCACCGGCTGATATTTTATCTCCAGGCTTGATTACATGGCAGTTATCGGCACTTACGCCGTTTTCTTTCAAGCGTCCCTGCAAAATGCCCAAAGTAAGGGCAGTACCGTAAACCGGCACATTAATCTGCTTCATAACATACGGCAAAGCACCAATATGGTCTTCATGGCCGTGAGTTAAAAAAATCGCCCTAACCTTATCTTTGTTTTCCAAAAGATAAGTTATATCAGGAATAACCAAATCTATTCCAAGCATATCCTCCTCAGGGAACATTAAACCGGCATCGACAAGTATAATATCATCACCATAACGGAAAGCCGTCATGTTCTTGCCGATTTCGCCGAGTCCTCCGAGCGGAATAATATTTACTTTATGTTGTGTTTTACTCAAAAAAAATACACCTCCAAATTATTTATTTTCCGATCAAGTATTACACAGATTAACGCAAGTATTAACCGTACACTTACTCTACCGTATATTATACATTAAAGTGAGTTTAAAAACAAATGTTTCCCCTTTGAAAAACTTTATTTTTGTAAATATTTCGTGAAAGAATGTTTATATAAAACAAAAACGCCCCTTAACGGAGCGTTTTTTATATTCAAAATTATTTTGCGTAGTCAACTGCGCGCGTTTCGCGGATGATAACTACTTTTATCTGACCGGGATATTCCATCTCGGCTTCAATCTTTTTGGCAACATCACGCGCCAAAAGTATTGCCGAAGCATCATCAACCTGTTCGGGTTTAACCATGATGCGGATTTCCCTGCCGGCCTGTACGGCATAACATTTTTCAACGCCATCGAACGATTCAGAAATTTCCTCCAATCGGGTCAATCGTTTCAAATAGCTTTCCAAAGTTTCCCTGCGTGCACCCGGGCGTGCTGCCGATACGGCATCGCATGCCGAAATGAGCACTGCCTCAACGCTTTTCGGCTCGGTATCGCCATGATGGGCTGCAATAGCATTGATAACAAGGTCGGATTCACGGTATTTCTTGGCAATTTCCACGCCAAGTTCAACATGGGAACCCTCAACTTCATGGTCAACTGCTTTGCCGATATCGTGCAAAAGACCCGCACGTTTGGCAAGGTTAACGTCCACACCAAGTTCAGAAGCCATAATTGTTGCCAGATGGGCAACTTCAACAGAATGGTTAAGAACGTTCTGGCCGTAACTTGTACGGTATTTCAAACGTCCCAAAAGTTTAACCATTTCCGGATGCAAACCATGCACCCCAACCGAGAACATAGCCTGTTCACCGGCTTCTTTAATTCTCTGTTCAACTTCTTTTTGTGCTTTCTCTACCATTTCTTCAATGCGGGACGGATGAATACGCCCGTCATTGATGAGTTTTTCAAGAGCTATACGTGCAACTTCACGCCTTACAGGGTCAAACCCCGAAATAATAACCGCTTCCGGAGTATCGTCTATAATAAGATCTATGCCTGTCAGTGTTTCCAGAGTTCTGATGTTTCTGCCCTCGCGGCCGATAATGCGGCCTTTCATTTCATCATTAGGCAGTGCCACAACAGAAACAGTGGTTTCGGCAACATGGTCTGCGGCACAGCGCTGAATAGCAAGGGAAATGATTTCACGGGCTTTTCTGTCCGCTTCATCTTTAGCCTGCTGTTCAAGCTCTTTAATCATCATTGCAGATTCATGCTTAACTTCTTCTTCCACAGACAACAGCAATTCTTTTTTTGCATCTTCGGTTGACAAACCGGATAATCTTTCCAGTTCACCCAATTGTTTCTGGTATAACTCGTCCACCTTGGCCTGGCTTTCGTTAAGTTTGGTTTCTTTTAAAGCCAGATGCTCCTCTTTTTTCTCAAAGGAATCAATTTTTCTGTCAAGGTTTTCTTCTTTTTGCAGGAGTCTGCGCTCCTGACGCTGCAAATCGCTGCGGCGTTCTTTATTTTCACGTTCCATTTCGCTGCGCATGCGGTGGATTTCTTCTTTAGCTTCCATCAGCGCTTCTTTGCGTTTGGTTTCACCGGCCTGCTCGGCATCCTGAATAATGCGGATTGCAGTTTCTTCGGCAGTGGCTATTTTGCTTTCGGCAACATTTTTGCGGACAAAATAACCGACAATGCCGCCTGCCGCACCAGCACCGGCTATTGTAATGAACAACTCTAAAATGGTACTCACCTCCTTAGTAAAATTCTAAAAAAAATGAGGCAACCTGCTAGTCGCCTCGTGGTTAACATTGAATCTCTTAACACGATTGGATAATATAATTTTAAATGGATTTTAACTAAAAGTCAAGTTTGTATCACTAATCATAATTATCCACACCGGAATAACTTATTTTTTCTGCAATAGTTTTCTTTATCAAATCAACAGAAAAACCTCTGGCAAATAAAAACCTTCCTAATCCGGCTTTAACTTTCATCGCGTCTTCAAAACTGTTTATTTTTTTCTTTTTTATGTAGCTGTCGGCAGCAGCGCAGCAACGCTCAATTTCAGCATCTGCTTCAACAAGTCTGGCAACTTCGTTAATTATTTCGTCATCAATGCTGCGCTTTTGCAAAGTGTTTTTTAAATAACCCTTGCCGTAATATTTTTTTGCAAGCCAGCTGTCATAAACGCGCAGTGCATAGCGTTTTTCATCCAAAAAACCATATCCGCACAGCTTATCAGTCACCGCTTTAATATCGGCGTCCGATACGGAACACTTTTTTAATTTTTCCTGCATTTCCGCTATGCTGTAATCACGGTAATTTAAAAGCGTCAGCGCGTAATTATAAGCATCCTTTTCGTTATCAAAGGTTTTATTATTCTTTCTGCGCAGCACTTTCGGTTTCACCTTCGGGGGCAGCCTGTTTAATGGTCATGGCACGGATTTTATTTTCTATCTCCTGCAAAAGTTCAGGGTTATCCTTCAGATATTCTTTGGCTTTTTCCTTACCCTGCCCTAAACGTACATCACCGTATGAATACCATGCGCCGCTCTTGGTAATTAATTCAAGCTCAACGCCAAGGTCAACAATGCAGCCTTCATGAGAAATGCCTTCTCCGTACATAATGTCGAATTCAGCCTGTTTAAACGGAGGCGCCACTTTGTTTTTAACAATTTTAACGCGGGTACGACTGCCAATCATATCGTTGCCGTTTTTCAATGTTTCAACACGGCGCACATCCATGCGCACGGTTGCATAAAACTTTAAAGCACGGCCGCCAGTAGTGGTTTCCGGGTTGCCAAACATAACGCCTACTTTTTCGCGGATTTGGTTAATAAATACGGTTGCACATTTGGATTTTGCAATTAAGCCGGTCAGTTTGCGCAGTGCCTGGCTCATTAAGCGGGCCTGCAAGCCAACGTGGGAATCGCCCATCTCGCCTTCAATTTCCGCGCGGGGAACAAGTGCCGCAACAGAGTCTATAACAATAATGTCGATAGCGCCGCTGCGTACCAGAGCATCGGCAATTTCCAGTGCCTGTTCGCCGTTATCGGGCTGGGAAATCAAAAGATTGTCAACATCTACGCCAAGGCGGCGTGCATATTCGGGGTCAAGTGCATGTTCGGCATCAATAAAAGCCGCATAACCGCCGAGTTTTTGTGCTTCAGCAATCATATGCAGGGCAACAGTCGTTTTACCGGAAGATTCAGGGCCGTAAATTTCTATAACCCTTCCTCTCGGTATGCCGCCAACGCCCAAAGCAATATCAAGCGACAAAGCACCGGTCGGAATAACTTCTATATTCATTTTGCTGCTTGCTTCGCCAAGTTTCATAATGGAACCTTTGCCGAAATCTTTTTCAATCTGGCGCATGGCAAGGTCAAGCGCTTTCATTTTATCTATGTTTTCAGATGCCATAAATTTTACCTCCACCGTTGTATCTGCTCTTCTAAAAACATTATACAAACAGTTGTTTGCTTTGTCAAGCAGTTTTAATTTGTTTTAAGCTGCTTCAGTTCTTCACTGCTGAAATGATATACTTTGTTGCAATACTGGCAGTGCACTTCAGTATCCGGCTGCTCTGTCAGATAGTCAATATCATCCTGGCTTAAAGCCGCAAGCATGTTCAGTATTTTATCTTTAGAACACCCACAGGAAAACTTAACGGGCATGCTTTCTTTTATATCAAATTCCAGCCCTCTAGCAAGCACTTCAATAATTTTTTCTGGCGTATAGCCAAGTTCCAGCAGCTGCGTTACATAGGGCGTAACGGCTACATTATTGCCCAGTTTTTCCAGCACTTCTTCATCGCAGCCGGGCATAGCCTGAATAAAATAACCGCCTGCAGCAAGCACTTTGCCGTCCTTGTCAACCAGTACGCCAAGCGCAACTGATGAAGGAGTCTGCTCGGACATATAAAGATAATTGGTGATATCGGTTGCAATTTCACCGTCGGCAAGTTCGGCATGCCCTGTAAACGATTCACCATTCTGCAAATAACGTGTAAGGGTAATTGTGCCTTGCCCAAGCGCGCCGCCGATATCGAGCTTGCCGTTTTTTAAAGGCATAAACACGTCCGGCTCGCCAACATATCCGCGCACGGAAGTTCCCTGTGCTTCGGCTACAACTTCACCCATAGGGCCGTCGCCTTTCAGTTTTAAAAGAATACGTTCGCCGTCTTTCATTGTTGCGGCAAGCATTAAAGCACCGCTCATGGCTCTGCCGAGCGCGGCCGTTGCCAAATGGCTTGTATGATGGCGGTCAGCAGCTTCCTGCACCAGATTTTTGGTTGTAATGGCGTAAATACGCACGCCTTCCGCCGTAGCAATAGTTAAAGTATCTTCCATAAAAACCTCTTACATTTCACGCATTAAATTTACCATTTCAATAGCGCACATTGCCGCATCAGTGCCTTTGTTGCCTGCTTTCGTGCCTGCACGTTCAACAGCCTGTTCAATATTATCGGTTGTTAAAACGCCAAATGCAACCGGTACGCCGGTTTCAAGGCTTACATGGGCAATGCCTTTGGAGGCTTCTGCGCATACATAATCAAAATGCGGTGTTGCACCGCGGATTACGGCACCAACGCACACAACGGCATCATATTTGCCGCTTTTTGCAAGCTTTTGTGCAGCCAGCGGAATTTCAAATGCACCGGGAACCCATACAAGCGTTAAATTATCGCTCTCTGCCCCATGGCGAAGCAGGCAGTCTTCCGCGCCGCCGATAAGTTTGCTGGTAATAAATTCGTTAAAACGGGATGCTACAATAGCAACTTTCATGCCTTTTGCTGTTAATTTGCCTTCTAAAACTTTCATTTTCATTCCTCCAGTTATTTTTCGTGTAATTTGTGTCCCATTTTTTCTTCTTTAACATCAAGATAATGTTCGTTATAGCAGTTTGCTTCCATGATGATAGGAACTCTGCCGGTAACGGTAATGCCGTAGCCGGTAAGCCCTGCACGTTTGGCGGGGTTATTGGTAATCAGGCGGATTGTTGTCAGCCCCAAATCGGCAAGAATCTGCGCACCGATACCGTAATCGCGCAAATCCGGCGCAAAGCCGAGTTTTATGTTTGCTTCAACAGTATCAAGCCCCTGGTCCTGCAAAGCATAAGCGCGTATTTTATTTGCAAGGCCTATTCCACGTCCTTCCTGGCGCATATAAACAACAACACCGCAGCCTTCTTTTTCAATCATTTTCAATGCTGTTGCCAGCTGGTCGCCGCAGTCGCAGCGCAGCGAACCGAGCGCGTCACCGGTAAGGCATTCGGAATGTACGCGCACCATAACATCTTTTTTACCGGCAATATCGCCTTTTACAATGGCTACATGGCACTGATTGTCAAGGTCATTTTCGTAAGCGATAATGCGGAAGTTGCCGTATTTGCTCGGCAGTGCAGCTTCCGCTACACGATGAACCATTTTTTCATGTTTTTTACGGTAAGCAACAAGCGCGGCAACGGTTATAAATACCAGATTATGCTTTTTGGCAAATTCAATAAGCTCCGGAGTGCGCGCCATATTGCCGTCGTCACTCATAATTTCGCAGCAAATGCCAACCGGCGTCAGTCCTGCCAGACGGCACAAATCGGTGGTTGCTTCGGTATGCCCGGTACGCCTTAAAACACCGCCGTTTCTGCTGCGGAGCGGAAACACATGCCCCGGGCGGCGGAAATCCTGCGGCTGAGCGGCAGGGTCTGCACATTTACGCATGGTGTAAGCGCGTTCATAAGCAGAAATACCGGTAGTTGTGTCCACATGGTCGATAGAAACCGAAAACGCAGTTTCGTGGTTATCGGTATTATTGGCAACCATTGCGCCGAACTGCAGTTTATCCATAATCTGCGGGTCGGCAGGCATGCAAATCAAGCCGCGGGCGTATTTTGCCATAAAGTTTACGTCGTCGCCGGTGCAGAACTGCGCTGCCATAATAAGGTCGCCTTCATTTTCGCGGTCTTCGTCGTCCGTAACCAAAACCATTTTGCCGTTTTTTATGGCTTCAATGGCTTCTTCAACAGTATTAAACTTAAAATTATCCATAATTGCCTCCTTTTATATAAAACCATTTTCAAAAAGAAGTGATTTTGTTAAAGTATTTTTATTTTCCGCACCGGCGGATGTTTTAAAATTAAGCAGATGTTCGACATATTTGCCAATAATATCTGTTTCCAGGTTTACTTCGTCGCCGGGCTTTTTAAAGCCGAGCGTTGTTTCTTTGGCGGTGTGCGGAATAAGTGATACGCTGAAACCGCTGCCGGTAACTTCCGTTACGGTAAGGCTGATGCCGTCAATGGCAATGCTGCCTTTTTTTATTATATATTTTAAAAGCTGCGGCGGTGTTTTAACGGTTACAATTTCGGCAATGCCCTGTGCCTTTTTGGACATTATAACACCAATGCCTTCAACATGGCCGCTTACGATATGCCCGTCAAGCCCGTCGCTCAATTTTAAAGTGCGTTCAAGATTTACCTTATCGCCGCTTTTTAAATTGCGCAGATTAGTAAGTTTAACCGTTTCCGGCATAATATCTGCCGTAAAGGCGCTGCCACTGATTTTTACTACCGTAAGGCAGGCACCGTTAACGGCAATGCTGTCGCCGATTTTAAGGTTCTCCAAAACCTTCTGTGCTTTTACAGTAATATTATAACTTTGTTTAAGCGGTTTTAACTCCGTTACAGTGCCAAGTTCCGCTACAAGTCCGGTAAACATGTCAGTCACGCTCCGTTCTGCCGGTAATTAAAAGGTCGCATCCAAGCTCTTTATATTCAATATCCGTAAGGCGCAGCGCTTTGCCCATATCCTTGCAGCCATTGCCGCCCACCGGGGCGAGAGCATTCCTGCCGCCGATAATTTTAGGGGCAATAAATGCATATACTCTTTCGGCAAATCCGGCATCCAAAAACGCACCGTGTACTTCACTGCCGCCTTCCACAAGCAGGCTGGTAATTTCCTGCTCTGCAAGGTACTTCATTAAAGCATTTAAGTCAAGCTTGCCATCATGCTCCGGCAATTTTATAATTTCCACATTTTTTAAAAGTTTCAGCGCATTAAGATTACTAAGTAAAGGATTTTCACCTACTGCGACAATCGTCCGCGCTTCACCATTTAAAATTTTGGAATTTACCGGCAGGCTGCATTTGCTGTCCAGTACAATTCTTACAGGATTTTTGCCTTCTACCATACGGGTAGTAAGTTCGCAGTCGTCCTGCAGAACCGTATTTTTGCCGACAATTACGGCATCATGCGTTTTACGCAGGTAATGCGCATAAGTTCTGGCTTCCACACAGGTAATCCATTTGGAATCACCGCCGTCGGCAGCAATTTTGCCGTCCAGAGTCATGGCATATTTAAGAGATACAAACGGCCGTTTATGGGTAATCCAAAAGAAAAACTTTTCATTCAATTTTCTTGCTTCGTCCTCGCAAATGCCGTTTACAACTTCAATACCGGCTTCACGCAAACGGTTTAAACCACGCCCTGCTACAAGCGGGTTGGGGTCTGTAACAGCGCTGACCACCTTTTTTACGCCTGCTTTAATAAGCGCTTCGCAGCAAGGGCCAGTTCTTCCGTAATGCGAACATGGTTCAAGCGTAACATAAACGGTTGCGCCCTTTGCCTTATCTCCGGCCGCTGCCAGAGCATTTATTTCGGCATGGGGCTGGCCTGCTTTATGATGATAGCCTTCGCCGACAATTTTGCCGGAACTGTCTGTAATAACAGCGCCGACCATGGGATTTGGGCTTGTATCGCCTTCCGCCATCTTTGCCAGTTCCAAAGCACGGCGCATATATTTAATATCGTCCATTAACTCACCTTCTTTATAAACAAAAACAGCCAAAACCTCCGGGGTTTCAGCTGTAAAAATTCTTTTGCCTTTTCTCATCCAGACTTTACTGTCGGTACCGGAATTGCACCGGTTCATGCTTAACGCTCGCGGACTTTACCGCCGGTTGGGAAATTAACCCTACCCCAAAGGCCTATATTAAATTACAGAAACAATATAGCACAAAACCATGCGCCCGTCAAATGAAGTTTTTGTTAACTAACTGCATCATGCATAAGGCGCTTAAAGTCTTGGCATCAAAAATTTCTTCATCAAGCAGCATTCGGCGAACTTCTTCTGGTTTTATAGCTTCAATGTCTATAAACTCGTCTTCGTCGGTATGCTGGTCAAATTTCTTCAGGCCTCTGGCCAGATATAAATGTATTACTTCATCAGTAAAACCCGGAGTAGTTACAATGCTTGTAAGTTTCTGCCATTCGGCAGCTTCATAGCCAGTTTCTTCCGAAAGTTCGCGCTTGGCGCAGTCCAGCGGGTCTTCATTTGGATGGTCGAGCTTGCCGGCCGGCAGTTCATACAAAACGCTGCCCACTGCATAACGGTATTGTTTTACAAAAATAATGCTGCCGTCATCAAGCACCGGCACAACACACACCGCCCCCGGGTGGGCAATTATTTCGCGCGTAGTTTGCCTGCCGTTGGGCAAAGTAACGGTATCAACCATAACTTTTAAAAGGCGTCCGTCAAAGCCCTGCCTGCGGCTAACAAATTTTTCGTCCAGATTATCCTGATGAATTTTCTTCATAATATCACCCTGCATTTTTAAATTCTGCTGCTTTATTTAAAAGTTCTTCGGCATTGCGGCGCGCAGCCTCGCTTATATTGTCGCCCGCCGTCATGCGCATTAATTCTTCAATGCGTCCGTTATTATCAAGCACGTTTAAAACGGTTTGCGTGCGCCCGTCCGCACTTACTTTGTTAATCTTAATATGCCTGTCGGCAAAGCTTGCTATCTGCGGCAGATGCGTTATGCAGATAACCTGCCCCGTACGCGAAATAACGGCAATTTTTTCCGCCATTTTCTGCGCAGTAACACCGCCTATGCCGGTATCTATTTCATCAAAAATCATTGTTGGCACGCCAAGTTCATTAAACAAAACCGTTTTAACAGCCAGCGCAATGCGCGACAATTCACCGCCGGAAGCAACTTTTGTAAGTTCCATCAGCGGTTCTCCGGCATTGGCCGAAAACATAAATACCATATCGTCGCAGCCGGTTTTGCCGAAATCTTCTTTAACGGCAAACTGAATGGTGAACTTGCCCTGCGGCATGGCTAAATCGGCAATATGTTTTGTAATTTCACCAGTAAGCATTCCCGCATATTTTTTACGCAGCTCTGTTAATTTGCCTGCAAGTTCTTTCAGTTCATCCTGATTTTTTAAAAGTTCCTTATTTTTAACGGCAATGCTGCGGTCAATTTCCTGTAACTGTCCGGCTTCCTGCTTAATTTTTTCAAGATATTCGTTAATGGCATCATAATCAGCACCGTATTTTTTCTGCAGTTTATACCATAAATCCAAGCGTTGTTCAACATAAGCGGAACGCTCCGCGTCAAATTCGCTGTTCTCCAGATAATCAAGCAGATTTTTATGGCATTCCTCCACCGTCAGCCAGCATGTTTCCAGCATTTCGGCATTTTCCGAAAGCCCGGCATCATATCTTGATGCAGCTTCAATTTTGCTTTTTGCCTCTGCCAAAGCATCCAGAACGCTGAACTTGCCGTCCAAAATTTCACCGGCCTCGCTTACAGCCTGTATTATTTTGCCGCTGTTCTGAATACGTTTCCATTCTTCCTGCAAATCTTCGAGTTCGCCTTTTTGCAGCCCGGCGTTGGTTATTTCTTCAATTTCCCATTCCAGACGGTCTAAAATACGTTCACGGTCCTGCCCTATGCTCTGCAGATGCTCAAGTTCGCTTTTGGTTTTATTGTAGTTATCAAAAGCGCGGCTATATTCATTAAGCACCGGCATAATAAGGCTTTGTCCGTACAAATCTGTAAGCTGCTGCGGAAAACCGGCTTTTAAAAGCGCCTGGTTCTCATGCTGACCATGAATATCCACAAGCACAGCCGCAAAAGAACGCAAAACAGCCAGCGGCACCTGCACTCCGTTTACCGTAGCCTGGCTTTTGCCGGAAGCCGTTATGCGGCGGCGCAAAAACAGGCCGTCCTCATAATCAATTCCCTGTTCTTCCAGAAGTTGTCTGGCAGCCGGACAATTATCAATATCAAAAATTGCCTGCACCGTTAAAGCATCCGTGCCGCTGCGCACATAATCTGCCGAAGCCCTTGCTCCCAAAGCGATGCTGAACGCATCTATAAGAATGGATTTGCCTGCGCCGGTTTCACCGGTAAAAACATTAAAGCCGCCGGTAAATTCAACTTTAGCATCTTCTATTAAAGCAAAATTATGTACATGTAAAGCCTGAAGCATTCTGCCAACCTCTATTTTTTACCAAATCTGCCAATAAATACATCCGTATTTTCGGGTTTATCAACAGCTACAAAAATCGTATCATCGCCGGCAACGGTTCCTAAAACCTCCGGCCACTTCATATAATCGAGCGCAAGTGCTACCGAAGACGCAGCGCCCGGCAGGCTGTGTATTACCACCAAATTGCCGCCTGCCCTCAGGTTTAAAACCGAATCCTGCAAAATACGTTCCATTCTGCCGGAATTTAAAAGAGCATTCTGGTCTTTCGGAAAAGCGTAATAATAACGCCCGGCAGCATCGGGAACTTTAATCAGCATTAATTCTTTAATATCGCGCGAAACAGTTGCCTGCGTAACTTCTATGCCGCTGGCGCGCAAAGCTGCCGCAAGTTCGTCCTGAGTTTCAATTTTCTGCGATTCGATTATGCTTTTAATTTTAGCATGGCGGTTTGTTTTTAGTTGTTTAACGGATACTTCTTCGTTCATTTTGCTTCCTCATTTCTGCAGGTACGCATCAATTTTTGCTGCCAGGTTTCATAATAGCTTCTTCCGTTTAAACGGATTAACCTGACTGGTTCGGGATTCTTTTCTATGCGGATAATATCATCTTCGGCAACTGCCGCAGTAATTTCGCCGTCTGCCGAAAGCAGCAGTTCTTCATAGGGCGGCACTGCCGTGATTTCTATTAAATTATTTCCTGGTATAATCAGCGGGCGAGTATATAAGGCATGTGCGCAAATTGGTGTAATTATGGACACATCAAGGCTTGGGTGTACCATCGGCCCGCCTGCCGACAGCGAATACGCTGTTGAACCGGTTGCGGTTGCCACAATCAGCCCGTCGGCGGCATAAATGCCGGAATGTTTGCCGTTAATTTTAAGTTCCAGATGCGCAAGTTTGGAAATATGCCCTTTAGCCACAACCATGTCATTAAGCGCATGAGCCTGTACTGTTACCCTGCCGTTTTTTACAACGCTTGCTTTCAGCTGGCTGCGTTCTTCCAGTTCAAATTCATGCCCGGCAAGTTTTTGCAGTGCTTTTTCAAAATCGCTCATTTCGGTTTCTGCCAAAAAGCCAAGTTTGCCAAAGTTTACGCCGAACACGGGTATTTTTAAAGGTGAAAGATGCCGCGCCATTTGCAGAAAAGTACCGTCGCCGCCGAGCGAAATACCGGCGTCCATCTGCGCCAGTGATTCTGCTTCTTTGCTGTAATAACCGGCTGCTTTAAAGTTTTTCATATCTTCTGGCAGCAGCGTTTTTAAGCCGTATTTCTGCAAAAGTGCCAAAATATCCGGCAGGCAGTCACGCACTTTGTCTTTCTGCATATTGGGAAACAGCCCTATTGTTGATACGGACATTTTTACACCTTCTTATTTTCCGCTTGTATCAAGTGTTAAATGCGATTTTTTTACTGTTTCATCAGGGTCTACGGCAATTTCTTCCGCATCTGCGGCATTTTTTAAATACAAAAGGTATTCAATATTGCCTTCCGGCCCTTTAACCGGCGAATAATCAAGCCCGGCAATTTTAAAGCCAAGTTCTCTGGCTGTTGCAATAACATTGTTTATTACAGTTAAATGCACCTGCGGGTCACGCACAACGCCTTTTTTGCCTACATTTTCCTTACCGGCTTCAAACTGCGGTTTTATAAGCGCAATAACAATGCCGTCATCTGCAATTATTTTCTTTACCGCAGGCAAAACCTTGTCAAGAGAAATAAAGGCAACGTCAATCGTTACAACATCCACCTTTTCCGGCAGGCTGTCAGCTTCAAGATAGCGTACGTTGGTGCGTTCCATATTAACGACACGTTCATCGCTGCGCAGCTTCCATGCCAGCTGTCCGTAGCCAACATCTATGGCATATACACGCGCAGCACCATTTTGCAGGGCGCAATCAGTAAAACCGCCGGTTGAAGCGCCGATATCGGCAGCAATTTTGCCAGTCAAATCAAGGTTAAAACAGCTTACTGCCTTTTCAAGTTTCAGCCCGCCGCGGCTTACATATTTAAGGTCGCCGCCCAAAAGGCGTATTGCGGCATCAGGCGCTACCTGCGTGCCTGTTTTATCAATCTTCTGTTCGTTTACAAGAACCTGCCCGGCCATAATAGCCGCCTGCGCGCGTGAACGCGATTCAAAAAATCCGCGCTGCACAAGCAGGGTATCCAAACGTTCTTTCTTCACATTAATCTCCGTTATTTAAAAATTCTTTAATACGTTTTACAACGCTTTCATGGTCAAGGCCAATATCGCGCATCAGCATAGGCTTTGCCCCATGGGGAATATATTTATCGGGTATGCCTAAATTAAGCACTTTTACGCTTTGAAGCATACCGTTTTCATTAAGCACTTCCAGCACGGCACTGCCTGCGCCGCCTTTTAAAGAGCCTTCTTCCATAGTTACTATATTTTTATACTGCTGCGCCGTTTTTACCAGCAGCTCACTGTCAAGCGGTTTAACAAAGCGCATGTTTACAACTCCGGCGCTGATGCCGTATTCTTCAAGATCAGCTACGGCTTTCATCGCTTCGTCAACCATGCTGCCAACGGCCCAGATGCATACATCGCTGCCCTGTTTTAATTCTTCGGCTTTGCCGATTGGCAAGGTATGCAGCGGTTCTGAAATATCCACGCCTAAGCCGCTGCCGCGCGGATAGCGCAAAGCAACAGGTCCGTTAAATTTTACCGCGGTAGTCAGCATATGCCGGAGCTCGTTTTCGTCTTTTGGCGCCATAATGGTAATCTGCGGTATTAAACGCAAGTACGAAAAATCAAAGACGCCGTGGTGCGTATAGCCATCGTCACCGACAAGCCCAGCCCTGTCAAGGCCAAGCACTACCGGCAAATTCTGCATGGCAATATCGTGCAGCACCGAGTCATACGCTCTCTGCAAAAAGGTAGAATAAACCGCAACAACCGGGTGCAGCCCTGCCGCTGCCATACCTGCGGCCGAAGTTACTGCGTGCTGTTCGGCAATGCCTACATCGAAAAATCTGTCCGGGTAAGCATCGGCAAAATAATTCAAGCCTGTACCGTCCGGCATGGCAGCCGTAATGGCAACAATTTTTTTATCTTCTTTGGCAAGCTGCACCAGCGTTTTGCCAAAAACTTCGGTATAACTCACCGGCGCATCAGGGTTGGTAATTTTTTTGCCGGTTTTTATTTCAAAAGGCCCGGTACCGTGAAATTTATTCGGGCTTTTTTCCGCAGGCTCATATCCCTTGCCCTTTTTGGTAATAACATGAATGATAACAGGGCCGGGAGTTTGTTTTGCGGTTTCAAAAACTTCCACAAGATGTTCCAGATTATGCCCGTCAACAGGGCCATAGTATTTAAATCCCAGATGTTCAAAAACAGAACCCGGCACAAGCAGATATTTAACGCTGCCTTTAACGCGGCGGACAATATTTATAATATTTTCGCCGTAGTTTTTATGTTTAAGCCAGCCTTCCAAATCCTTTTTTATGCGGGTATATGTTTTTGCCGTACGCAGCTGGTACAGATAATCGCTCATAGCGCCTACGTTTTTGGCGATAGACATCTCATTGTCATTAAGCACAACAATCAGTTTTTTCTGCAAATCACCGGCGTTGTTCAGCGCTTCATAAGCCATGCCGCCCGTCATGGAGCCGTCGCCGATAACGGCCACCACTTCATTATCTTCGCCCTTCAGGTCACGCGCAATCGCCATACCCAAAGCCGCCGATATAGAAGTGCTGGAATGCCCCGTTCCAAATGCGTCGTACTTGCTTTCCTGAATTTTAGGAAAGCCGGAAATTCCGTTATACTGGCGCAGCGTTTTAAAGGCTTCGCGCCGCCCGGTAATTATTTTGTGAATGTATGACTGATGCCCTACGTCCCAGATAATTTTATCCTTCGGGCAGTTAAAAACCTTATGCAGGGCCAGCGTCAGCTCCACAACGCCCAAATTAGGGGCAAGATGCCCGCCGTTTTTGGAGATAACTTCAATCATATACTCGCGTATTTCGGCAGCCAGTTCGTTTAACGCTTCATAATTAAGTTTTTTTATATCTTCAGGTGAATCAATCTTTTTTAATAATCCGGCTGTCATTAAGGCATCTATCCTTCCTGTAATTATTAAACCGGCAAATAATTATTAAGATTTACGTCCGCACATCATTTTTGTAATCCGGCGCAGCGGTTCGGCTTTTTCGCCAAAGCTGTCCAGGCACTCCAGTGCTTCGGCAACGGTTTTCTCTGCCAGTGCCTTGGCGCCGGCAAGCGTATATAAACTTACATAGGTAGATTTATGTTTTTTCTCATCACTGCCTGCGCTCTTGCCCATTTCGGCAGGGTCGCCTTCAACGTCAAGAATATCGTCGGTAATCTGGAAAGCAAGGCCCAAAAGGTCTGCAAAATGCGTCAGCGCCAGCAGCTGGTCGCTTGTTGCACCGGCAAGATGCGCGCCGCCGCGTACTGCCGCAATAAACATAGCACCGGTTTTGCCGGAATGCAGTTTGCGCAGTTCGGCTTCGCTGATTTGTTTGCCTTCTGCGTCAAGGTCAAGCGCCTGACCGCCAACCATGCCAAAATTACCGGCACACATGGCAACTTCGCGCACAACTTCAACCAAAACTTCCGGCGGCACATTTTTTTGCTCCAGCATAACTTCAAAAGCCAGTGTTAAAAGGCCGTCGCCTGCCAAAAGCGCCATTGCCTCACCGAAAACCTTATGGTTGGTATATTTGCCGCGGCGGTAATCATCGTCATCCATGCACGGCAAATCATCATGAATCAAAGAATATGTATGAATCATTTCCAGCCCGGCGGCAACTGGCAAAAAATTATAGCCATTTGCACCAACGGCGTCGGCAGTAGCCATTAAAAGAATCGGGCGTATGCGCTTGCCGCCTGCAAAAAGGCTGTATGCCATGGCTTCATCCACGCGGGAAATGCCTTTTTTCTGCATTCTTTTTTCCAAAAAATTGTTAATCAGTTTTTGCCTGTCAGAATAATATTTTTCAAAATCCATCTATTCATCAATCTCCTCAAAAGGTTTTGTTGTATAACCGCTGCTTGTTTCCATAATCTGTTCAACTGTCTGCCTTGCTGTATCAAGCCTGCCTGCGCAGATTTTGCTTAGTTCTATTCCTTCTTTAAAAACTTCCAGCGATTCTTCAAGCGGCAAATTGCCTTCTTCAAGAAGTTTTACCTTTTCTTCAAGCATTGCCAGTGCTTCATCAAATTTTAAATTTTTAAGTGATTTTTTTACTGCCATATTTTACCGACCTTCCGTATGCTGAACTACCGAAATAACGTTGCCGTCGCCGACCTGCGTTACTATTTCATCACCCCAGCGTACATCAGCTATACTTCTGATAATTTTTCCATCCGTATTTTCCGTAACACTGTACCC
>OJME01000044.1_pt1 | contig 92225 bp, 89 predicted proteins | sample 1597151 | NCBI WGS metagenome assembly OJME01 (sample SAMEA2452118, study PRJEB22498) | human gut metagenome | biome: human feces; feature: human gut; material: feces | place: Australia | collected 2012
TCGACATTGTTAAAATTAACTTTGATGAGAGAAGAAAACAGAAAGTTAGGAAAAGTAGAACTAAAAGAAGCTATAAATAATGTAAAAAATATATTAATCTATAAAATGGAGAGAAAAAATATAAAATTAAATATAAAAATAGAAAATATAGATTTAGTGCAAGATAAAGAATTACTAGAAGTTTTACTTACAAATATTATAGATAATAGTATCAAGGCATCTAATGTGGGATCATGGATAGATGTAGAGGGGTATTATGGAAATAATGAATATATATTAAAAATTAAAGATAAAGGTATTGGTATACCACAAGAGGATTTAGATAAAGTATTAGAGCCATTTTATATGGTAGACAAGGCTAGAACTAGAAAAAACAATGGAATTGGACTGGGTCTTTCCATATGCAGTGAAATTTGCAACATGTATAATATTTCTTTGGATATAAAAAGTAAATTAAATGTGGGAACAGAAGTTATTTTAATTTTTAATAAGGAACATTTTTTACATGAAAGTTAAAATAACTATTGTAGTTTTTGCCTTGTTATCAATTGTTATGTTTTTCTTTTTTAATATAAAATATCCATATAAAGAAAATGTGTTATACAGTCAAAATGACATAAAAAATTATGATGAAAAACAATCGAAAAGCAGTAATTTAATAAACAGAGATGAAGCTATAAAAATAGCTAAATATTATATAGAGGATATATTGGGAAATGATTTAGATAGTGATGACAATAAAATGTATGTCAACTTATATAGAAATGACAGCAATGCAGATTCTTACTATTGGAATATAAGTTGGTCTAGGCCTAATTTATCATGTGGTGTTGAAATAAATACTATAAATAAAGAAATAAACGATATATATGTTAATAAAGATCTTGATAAAGTAGATAATAATCAAAAATCATCTTTGCCACTAAAGAAAGAGGAAATACTACAAATTGTAGATAAACTTGTAAAAGCCCTGGGATTTAATTTAGATTTATATGATTTAAATGTATCTAAAGGAAATTATTATAACTACGAAATTTGTACATTTACCAATAAAAAAGATGACAAAGATAAATTTATGATTTATATTGATAATAATGGTAAATTTATTACTAGATATAAAAGAAATCCACATAAGGAGATTTATTAATGAAAATATTAGTAGTAGAAGATGAAGCACCCATTAGAGATTTGATATCCATAAACCTACAACTGGTAGGATATGAAGTATTTACAGCAGAAGATGGAATTGTAGCTGAAAATTTTTTAGAAAAACAAAAAGTAGATTTAATTTTGCTAGATGTTATGATACCAGGAATAGATGGTTTTTCCTTAATAGAAAAAATCAAAAAACATAACATACCTGTTATATTTGTGACAGCAAAAGAATCTGTTTTGGATAGAGTAAAGGGCTTAAGGCTTGGAGCTGATGATTATATAATAAAACCCTTTGAAACTATAGAATTATTAGCTCGAATTGAAGTTGTACTTAGAAGATACAATAAAAACAGTCATATTATTAAATTTAAAAATATTGAGGTGGATACAAATCAAAGAAGTGTTAAATTAAATGACAAAGAAGTCTATCTTACAGTAAAAGAATATGAATTATTAATATTATTGTTACAAAATAAAAATATAGCTTTATCTAGAGATCAAATACTAGATAGAGTGTGGGGATTTGAATATGGAGGAGAAACTAGAACAGTTGACATTCATATTCAACGCATAAGAGAAAAACTAGATTTAAAAAATAATATCAAAACCGTATTTAAAGTAGGTTACAGATTTGAAGAGTAGAAATAATTATACAACAATATAACAGGATTTTCATAAAATATAATCATAAATATATTTAGGTGGTGATAAATTGATTGAGCCTCAATATGGAGACGTAATAAGTGTTAATCACGGAATTTACAATCACTTTGGCATATTTGTAGATAAAAATCATGTTATTCACTACACAGGAAAAGATGAAGATTTTCTTTTGAGGAAAATGATTATAAACGAAACGGATATACAAAATTTCCTGGGAAATTCTGATAAATATTATGTATATAAATTTTCTAAAGAAAAATCAAAATCAGTAGAAAGAATAAGGGCAAGTGGTTTAGATAGAAATTTAACAGATGATGCTAAGGCTCTATATCTTCTCTATCAAATAAAAAATAAGGTTAAGTTTAAAATATATTCACCAGAAGAAACTGTAAAGAGGGCTAGAAGTAAAATAGGAGAGAGGAAATTTTTTCTCCCAGGAAATAATTGTGAGCATTTTGCCATATGGTGCAAAACGGGAGTGAGACAATCTTATCAAGTAAATCTTGTATTAAAAGCAGTTTTTGTAAAAATGGATATGGAAAGTGATTTGTGAAAATACGTGGATAAAAATATCCACGTATTTTTATTATATGATAAAATATAAAAGATAAGATAATAATAATAAGAAAACTAAGGAGAAAATAATGCAAAATAAAAGTGTAAAAGATATAAAAGAAATAGTGGACAACTTATCAGTAGACCAATATTTAGAATATATAGATATTTTAAAAAGCGATGAAAGAAAATCAGTACAAAAAATGGCTGTTTCTTTGGCAAAAAAATTAGATGCCATTAGAAAAGAAGAACAAAGATTAGAACTTATAAATACATATGAAAAAGAAGCCTATTCAAAGGGTTATTTATATATAGGTGGAATAGATGAAGTTGGTAGAGGTCCACTGGCAGGGCCTGTAGTTGCTGCTGTAGTAGTTTTACCTTACAACACAAAAATAGAAGGTATAGATGATTCTAAGAAGGTAAAAGAAAGTAAAAGAGAAGAATTATTTGATATAATAAAAAAACAAGCTCTAGATTATGGTATAGGTATAGTTGATAATGAAGAAATAGATGATTATAATATATTAAATGCCACATACATGGCTATGAAAAAGGCTTTAAATTCTATGAAAAAACAACCAGATTATTTATTAGTGGATGCTGTTACTATCCCTGGCGTGGATATAAAACAAAATCCTATTATAAAAGGAGATTCTAAATCTATTTCCATAGCAGCTGCCAGTATATTAGCAAAGGTTACTAGAGATAGAATGATGTACGATTATGACAAAATATATCCGGAATACGGATTTAAATCTAATAAAGGATATGGAACAAAAGAACATTACGAAGCTATAGAAAAATTTGGCATAACTCCAATTCACAGAAAAAGTTTCCTAAAGAATATTTTATAGATTATAATAATCTTGTAATAATATGTGATAATAATAAAAAATCTTGAAAATAGGGGGTCCAAAATGAACTATCAAGAAATGTTAAAAGAAGCAAGACAAAATTTAAATGGAAGTTGCAAAGTATGTAAAGCATGTAACGGTGTGGCCTGTTCTGGAGAAGTTCCAGGTATGGGAGGAAAAGGAACTGGTTCTGCTTTTACTGAAAACTTCAAAAGCTTACAAAATGTTAAAATAAATATGAGAGTTATACATAATGTATTAAATCCTGACACTTCAGTAGAGTTATTTGGAAAGAAAATGAAAGCTCCTATATTTGCTGCTCCTGTTACTGGGACAACTTTAAATATGGGTGGAAAAATAAGTGAAAGAGAATATATAACTCCTGTTGTTGAAGGATGTATAGAAAGTGGTATATACCCAATGGTGGGAGATACTGCTGTGGATTCATTCTTAATGGATAATTTAGATGTTTTAAAAGAAAATAATGGTCAAGGGATAGTGTTTATAAAACCTTGGGAAAACCACGATATAATAAAGAAAATAAAATTAGCAGAAGAAGCTGGAGCTTATGCTGTAGGTGTTGATATAGACGCTTGCGGACTTGTTACTTTATCTATGCATGGTAAAAAAGTTGTACCTAAAGACGTTGAAGCTTTAAAAGAGTTAAAAGCATCTACTAAACTACCTTTTATAGTTAAAGGTATTATGACTGTGGAAGATGCTATGCTTGCTGTTGAAGCAGGTGTTGATGCTATAGTTGTATCAAATCACGGTGGAAGAGTATTAGATTGTACTCCAGGAGCTGCTGATGTACTTCCTACCATAGCTGAGGCTGTTAAAGGTAAAGTTACTATACTTGCTGACGGTGGCGTTAGAAGTGGTGTTGATGTGCTTAAGATGATAGGACTTGGTGCTGATGGTGTACTTATAGGAAGACCTTTTGTTACTGCATCTTTTGGTGGTGGCAAAGAAGGTGTTGAGATGTATGTTAATAAAATCATAGATGAGCTTGAGGCTACTATGAGACTTACTGGATGTCAAAGTGTTAAGGATATTGATGGTAAGGTTATATTTAGATAGATATTGACTGTATATTAAAACATAATAAGTTATATTTAAAAATGAGATTTCTATTATTTTATTAAAATAGTAGAGGTCTCATTTATTATATTAAAATAAGAATAAATATTTACTCTTATTTTAATATAATAAAACTCTTAAAAATATAATGAAAAAGCTAAAATAAAGTAAAATTGTTGAGATTTTATTTATATATGTATAACATTAAGTATATAGAGATAAAAGAAGAGGTGAATTAATAACTAATGAGATTATTTAGAATAATATATATTTTTTTATCTTGGATTATAATATGGAGAACAACACCGCTTGAAGGAGGAGTTAATGCATTTATAGTGTCTGTATTTATATTTACATTGGGAATGCTTTATGATTATATAGAGGTATTTAATACAGCAACTAAATTAAATAATAAAAATTATGGATCTATAATTCATAAAATAGTAGGTGCAATCGGAATAGGTCTATCTACAGTATATGTATTATCTTGTGTTCTTCTTTGGATGGATGTTTTGAATATAGACAATAATACATGTATATATTTAACAGGTAATGATTTAAGGGAAAGTAGTAAAGTAATTAGTGTAAATATGTATCAAAAAATTTTAGCTATTTATATATTTCTATCTTGTATAGAAATATATAGTCCTACTAAAAGAAGGTTAGGTGCAAAGTTAGTAATTGCTGAGTTAGCTGAAACAAAAGACAATTAAATAACTATAATAAAATAATAAGTGATTAATAAAAAAGGGATAAAGAGGAATATATTTAATAATATATATAAGGGGGGAGGATTATGAATATAAGTGATATTTTACCTATAATATTATGTAGTTCAATTATAGGGTTGTTAGTAGGTTTGTTTGCTAAAGTTATTAGTAATAATATACAAAAAAATGTACTAATTTATACTATGAAGGTTGTATTAAGAGAAACAATTATATATCCATTATTTTTCCCATTATTTTTTAATAGAAAAAAATATGCAAAAATCAAAGCAGGAGAAATAATATATAAATTAAAAGATGAAAATATAAATGGTATTAATATAGAAAAATTAGAAAAATATATCTATGATGATTTAACCTTTATGAAAGTATGTAATATGTGGAAAATTGTAATAAAAGATATGTTCCACAATTTTGATGAAAATGTTTTAGATATTATATATAAAGTAAAAGAAAGTGGATTATCAGAAATAATATATAAAAAAAAGGTTTTAAAGGCTCAGATAAAATCTAATAATAGAGAGATAAAACATAATAATAGATATATAGCCTATTTAAAAACTATCTTAGTAATAGATTTAGGAGTAAAAGATATTATTAAAAAATTTAAGCATATATATTTAAACAATAATAAACATGTAAATATTTGTAAGTATGCTAGAGTTAGTATTAAATTAAATATAACAAGTTCTTATGAAGATAAGATAGATATGAAAAGTAATACTATATATGAAAATCAAGCTAAAAGATATTTGAAAAACTTATAGCACAAATATAATATATACTATAATTAAAATTAATTTTAAGAAAATACATCTTAAAATTAGATAAAAACTAATTAATCAATCCATGGAGAAACTTTGGGGGATAGTATGGAGGAGAAGATTAAAAAAATAATAACTGATTTAGGGGCAAGTGTTTGTGGAATTTCAAGTGTAGAACGTTTTAAGGAAGTTCCAGAGGGATTTTCACCAACAGATATATACAGTGAGTGTAAGTCTGTTATTGCCTTTGGAGTTAATCTACCAAAGGGACTTACAAAACTTAAATCATCACTGATATATGGTCATTTCAATTATTTTAGCTGTTCAATAGTTGATAAAATTGCTTTTGATGGTGCAAAGATCATTGAAGAAAAATTCAACTGCTTTTCACTTCCTATGCCTTGTGACAATCCATATGAATATTGGGATGAAGATAAGCTTGAAGGAAAAGGGCTTATATCAATGAAACATACGGCAATATTATGTGGAATTGGAGCCCTTGGAAAAAACACTTTACTACTAAATCCTAAGTATGGAAACGAACTGACAATAGGAGCAATCCTAACTGATTTAGAATTGAAATCAGATGACTTATGTGAAAATATCTGTATAAAAGAATGTCATAAATGTATTGAAAATTGTCCTGTGGGAGCAATACAGGAGGGCAAAGTAGTTCAAAAACTTTGTAGAAATAATGCTTATGGCAAGACTAAAAGAGGTTTTGATACAGTTGAATGTAATAAATGTAGAAAAGTATGCCCTATGAGATATGGCAAAAACTTATAAAGTAAAAGGTACACTATAAAGTGTGCCTTTTTTGTAGCTTATAATAAAATATATTTTAATTATCACAAGAGATTAATTTGTGTAAAAATGTTAATTTATAATATTATTTAAATTTAAAGATAATATTAAGGAAAAAATTGACAAGGATATATTTTTGGTGATACTATTTTTTTGAATATAAATTTACTAAAAAAGAGACAAAATATAAGACAAAAAACATTATTTATATACTTAAAGCAAACGATTTCAAGGTGGTGAAGTATAGTAAATTTATTTAGATATATGATAAATAACTAATATATTTATAGGGGAAAAGGAGAAAATTATGAAGTTCAAATATGAAAAGCCGCAAAATGGATATCCTGAGTGGAATAATAATCCACAAATAGTATCTTTAAATATGAATAAGCCTCACAATGATTTTGTAAGCTATGAAACAAAATCACAGGCTATGGAAGGAATAAAAGAAAACTCTTCAAGATATATATCTTTAAACGGTAAGTGGAAATTCAACTTCTGTAAAGATATAAAAAATATACCAGAAGATTTTTATAAAATAAACTATAATAATGATTCATGGGATGAAATAGATGTACCATCAAACTGGCAGATAAAAGGATATGGCATACCACAATATACAAACCTTATATATCCTTGGACAGGTAGAGAAGATATAAAACCACCTTTTGCCCCTGTTGAAATAAATGAAGCTGGATGTTATGTAAAACTTTTTCATATAAGTAAAGACCAATTAAACAAAAAAATATTAATCAACTTCCAAGGTGTAGAGTCATGTTTTTATCTATATGTAAATGGAGAAATAGTAGGATTTAGTAAGGATTCATTTTCTCCATCAGAATTTGATATAACTGAATATTTAGTAGAAGGTGAAAATAAAGTAGCTGTAAAAGTTTATAGATGGTGTGATGCTAGTTGGTTAGAAGATCAAGATTTTTGGAGATTAAGTGGAATATTTAGAGATGTTTATTTAGAAATAAAAAATCATACTCATATAGTAGATTATAGAATAGATTCAAATCTTACAGATGACTATAAAGATGGTACTTTTAGTTCTAAAATAAAAGTAGTTGGCGAAGGTAATCAGAAAGTAAAATTAGAGTTATATGACGAAGAAAATATAATATACTCTGATGAAAAGGAATTAAATGTAGATGGTGAAAGTGATTTGCATTTCCAAACTATAATTGATAAACCTAGAAAATGGAGTGCAGAACAACCTAATTTATATAAAGTAATAATAAGTTTACAAAATGAAAATGGTGAAATAACTGAGTATGTAAGTTGTGACACAGGATTTAGAAGATTTGAAATAAAAGAAAATGTAATGTATATAAATGGTAAACGTATATTATTTAATGGTGTAAATAGACATGAATTTGACTGTGAAATGGGAAGAGCTATAAATAAAGATATAATGGAAAAAGATATAAAAATTATGAAACAGTTCAATGTTAATGCTCTAAGAACTTCTCATTATCCAAATAATCCATATATGTATGATTTATGTGATAAATACGGACTATATGTAATAGATGAAGTAAATTTAGAAACTCATGGAACATGGAAATATGGTCAAATAGAAGAAGAAAATGCACTTCCAGGAAGTAAGTCAGAATGGACTAATGCTGTATTATCAAGATGTAAGTCTATGTTTGAAAGAGATAAAAATCATCCATCTATTATAATATGGTCATTAGGAAATGAATCTTTTGGTGGAGAAAACTTCAGAAAAATGTATAGATTTTTCAAAGATAATGATAAAACTAGAGTAGTACATTATGAAGGAATATTCCATCATAGAATGTATGAAGATGTATCTGAAATAGAAAGTCAAATGTATACAAGACCTTGGCAAATTGAAGAATATGCAAAAAATAATCCAAGAAAACCTCATATAATGTGTGAATATACTCATTCTATGGGTAACTCAAATGGAAATTTAGATGCATATTACAAATTATTTAGAAAATATGATGTTTTACAAGGTGGATTTGTATGGGACTTTAAAGATCAAGCAATTCTTAAAAAAGAAGGGGAAATAAGTTATTTAGCTTATGGAGGAGATTTTGGAGATTTTCCAAATGACTATGACTTTAGTGGTAATGGTCTAGTATTTGCTAATGGAGAAGTAACACCTAAATTCTATGAAATTAAATATTGGTATGCAGATGTATTATTTGAAGATATAGAAGATGGTTTAGTTGAAATAAAAAATGATTACTTATTTAATAATTTAAATAGATATGATATTTTTATAACTACAACAAAAAATGGTCAGTTTGTAGATGAAAAATCTGTGACAATAGATTTAGAGCCTGGTAAAACTTACAGATTATCATATGATGTAGTACAAAAAAGATATAAAGATGAAGAATATATAGTGACATTTACAGTTAAAGAAAAGAATGAAACTTTATATGCCCCTAAAGGTCATGAAATAAAACATCATCAGGTTATATTAAAGCCAAATTTATTAAAAATAGAAAGAGAAGATAATATTAATACAGTTGATATAAATGAAGATGAAAAATATATAAAATTATCTACTGAAAAAGTAAAAGTATCTGTATCAAAGGAAAGTGGTCTTTTATGTGAGTATATTGTAAATGATAATAATATATTAAAAGAAGAATCAAGACCATATTTCTGGAGAGCAAGCACAAATAATGATAGAGGATTTAAAAATGAAATAGATGCTCTTACTTGGAGAAATCCAAAGATGAATTTAGTAAATATCAAATTAGAAAACTATCAAAATATAGTTAACTTAGTAGTAGATATAGAACTAGATAATAAAAGTGCTGTAACATATGTATATTCTCTAGATGGTAACTCGAAATTAAAGATACAACAAGTATTAAATCCTAATAGAGACTTAGCTAAAATACCTGCGATAAGTGACATGTTTATACTTAAAGAAGAATTTAAAGATATAACTTACTATGGTAGGGGAGAAATAGAAAATTATTGGGATAAATATAAAAGTGCTAAAATAAATTTATATGAAGATACTGTTACTGATAAAATGGTAAATTATCTACAACCACAAGAAAATGGGGCCAAAACTGATGTAAGATATTTAGAAATAAAAAATGAAAAGGGACAAGGTATAAAGATATCTGGTAGTCCTACTTTTGAGTTTAATATATCTAAGTATCATCCAGAAGATGTAGAAGTAGCAGATCATACTTATAAAGTAAAACCAATGAATGCAATAGTTTTAAGAGTAATATACAAACAAATGGGAGTAGGTGGAGATGATAGTTGGCAAGCACTACCTCATAGTGAGTATATTTTAAACCCTAATAAAATATATACTTTGACATATGAAATAAAAACAATATAATTTATTCAAGCAACTGGAAGAAATAGTAATCCAGTTGCTTTTTTCTTTGAAAATTTATATCGAAAATAAAAGATTTTACAACTTTGAAACAAGTTTTTATCAGAAATTATACTCTTATAAATTATTATAATTTTATGAAATAGTTTTTAAGTAAGAGGAGAGATTGTAATGAAAAATGACAAATTAAAAAAACTAATAATAGCTTTAGGTATTAGTGGAGTTGTAATATGGGGAGCTGGTACATCTTTTGCAAAAATAATGGATAAAAATAATTTAAAAAATAATACGTCTATTGCAAAAGAAGACAAAAAAGAAGACAAAAAAGAAGAAAAAGTAGTAAATTATGTGGGAACTAATGAAGAGGGGGAAAAATATACATATGATGCTAAAAAGGTAGCTGATAAATTAGCAAAATATGATTACTCAAATGATGGTAAAAAAATAGTATTTTTAACTTTTGATGATGGAACATCAAAAACTAATACGCCAGAAGTTTTAAGAATATTAGATGAAAACAATGTAAAAGCAACATTTTTCTTAACGGGGTCTAATATAGAAAATGGTGGAGAACAAGCTAAAGAATTAATAAAACAAGAATTTAATAGTGGTCATGCTATAGCAAATCACGGTTATAGTCATGATTGTAATAAGTTATATCCAGGTCGTTATTTAGATATAGATGCTTTTAAAGAAGATTTTAAAAAGAATGAAGAATTACTAAAATCAGTTCTTGGTGACAATTTCTCAACAAGAGTATTAAGATGTCCAGGAGGATATATGTCGTGGAAAGGTATGGAGCCATTAGATAAATATTTAGATGAAAACAAATTAATTTCTATTGACTGGAATGCTTTAAATGCAGATGCAGAAGGTAAAAAGAAAAATGCTAAGGAATTAGCTGATTATGCAATAAAAACAGCTGAAGGAAAAGAAATGGTAGTTATGTTAATGCATGATACTTATGGAAAAGAAGAAACAGTAAAAGCACTACCAACAATAATAAAATATTTTAAAGATAATGGATATGAATTTAGAACTTTAAAATAATATAAATAATTTATTGTGATATAATTATTATAATCTATATTAAGACAAAATATAATTACTATAGTATATAATAAAAAGAGGTGCAAAATGACTAAAGAAGAAAGAATTGCTAATATGGCAGCTGATATAGCTGAGTGGAGAATTTTAGAAGATTCTAATGAAAAATATTTAGAAGTTGAATGTGGAGAATTCTTAATAGAAATGGATTTAGATGAAATAGAAAATTTAGATAGATTAACTAAAGAAGAGTTGGCTACAATTATATTTAATAAATATTTAGAAGAAAAATAGCAATCTGAATTAAAAAAAGTAGATATGATTATAATTAATTGTATCTACCTTAAAAAATATTATGAAAATATTAAAGTAAATTATTTTGAAGAATTACTAAAATTGTTAAATTAATTAAATAATTATATTTTACCTTCAGTAAATAATAAGAGAGATATTACTAAGGAGGTAAAAAATATGAATTGTGGAAGTTTAAAATGTAGTGCAATAATGAAGAGTTTGTTATGCAGATAATGTAAAAATAAGCGAAAACAATAAATGTTGTTATACATTTGATTGCAAAGAAAATATTTAATATAACTTTTTTAAACTTGAGCTAAAATATAATTTTATGTTAAATTTAAAACGGTTAAGTATAAAGGAAATTGAGAAATGAAAAAATTAATAGCTATTTTTATGGTGACAATGATGCTAGTTTTAGCAGTAGGATGTAGTTCTAATAAAGGAAAAAGGGATCCAGTTTTATCAGAAGATTTAACAAAAGTCTTAGAAAAAATTTATGATACAGCTGATTTAGATGATGAACTTAAAGATTATTTTAAAGATTATGAACAAGTAAAATTAGATGAATCAAATGTAGAATCATATCTAGGAAGTAGTGACATTAAATTCAAAGAAGGTTTATGTTCGGTGCCAATGATGAATGCAATTCCATATCAATTAGTATTGGTTAGATTAGATGAAAATGCTGATGTGGAAGCTGTTAAAAAAGAAATAAAAGAAAATGCAAATCCAAGAAAATGGGTATGTGTTGAAGCAGATGAAGTAGATGTAGAAAGTATAGATAATACTATATTATTTTTAATGGGTGAAAAACAAGACGCTACTCCAATAAAAGAAGCTTTTATGAATTTAGCTGAAGCAAAATAGAAACACTAATAATAGCCTGAAAGATATTTTTCAGGCTATTATTATATAATTGGAGGTTAAAAGTGTTATTTTCAAGTATAAGTTTTTTATATTATTTTTTACCTATAACTTTAACTGTATATTTTATATGTAAAAATAAATATAGAAATATAATTTTATTAATCTCGAGTTTATTCTTTTATTTTTATGGAGAACCTAAGTACACAATACTCATGTTAATTTCAGCATTTAGTGCATATGTTCATGGTATTTTAATAGATAAATTCAGAGATAAAAAATATTCAAAAGTATTTTTAGTAAGTGGGTTAAGTATAAACTTAGGAATTTTAGTTATATTTAAGTACGGAGACTTTATAATAAAAAATATTAGTTATATTTTTTCTTTAAATATAAATTTACTTAGATTAACTTTACCAATAGGAATTAGTTTTTATACTTTTCAAACATTAAGTTATGTGGTAGATGTTTATACTAATAAGGCAAAAGTATGTAGGCGCTTCACTAATTTTGCCACATACGTATGTCTTTTTCCACAACTTATAGCAGGGCCTATAGTTAGGTATACAACTATAGAAGATGAGTTACAAAATAGAACGCACTCTTTTGAGAAATTTGCTTATGGTGTAAATAGATTTATAATAGGTCTTGCTAAAAAAGCAATATTATCAAATAATCTTGGATTGTTAGTAAGTATAATTAGTAAAAGTGATGAAAAAAGCATTTTATCTTATTGGATAGTAGCCGTAGTTTTCACTTTACAGATTTATTTTGATTTTTCAGGATATAGTGATATGGCAATTGGTCTTGGAAGAATATTTGGGTTTGATTTCTTAGAAAACTTTAATTATCCTTTTATATCAAAAAGTATAAAAGAATTTTGGAGAAGATGGCATATATCTTTATCTACATTTTTTAGAGATTATTTATATATTCCACTCGGTGGAAATAGAGTAAGTAAATTTAGATGGATCTTTAACTTATTTGTAGTATGGTCATTAACAGGTCTTTGGCATGGAGATAGTTGGAACTTTATATTATGGGGACTTTACTTTGCCTTACTACTTATAATTGAAAATTTATTTTTACAAAAATTATTAAACAAATTGCCTGTTATAATTCAACATATTTATGCAAAATTTTTTATTATTATAAGTTTTGTTATTTTTAATAATGAAAATATGAAAGATTTATTTAACAGTCTTTATAATATGTTTAATTTTAAGAACTTAATTTTATATAATGATTTTTCAATTTATTATTTGAAGAGTTATTCAATTATTTTAATAATAAGCATAATAGCATCAACACCTTTATTAAAAAATATAATTGATAAAATAAATGAAAGTAAAAAAGGCGAAAAAGTTATGTCATTAATGAATGTTATATTTAATGTAGTTATATTAATTGTTGTAACAGGATATTTAATAGATGGCTCTTTTAATCCATTTTTATATTTTAGATTTTAAAGGAAGATTAATATGGATACTAAAATAAAAAATAGAATAATAAGTGTAAGTTTTATTTTTATATTGGGTGCTATGATGATAATTAATATTTTATCACCTGATAAAGAAATTTCTTATGAAGAAAGACGTAAATTATCAACTTTTCCAAAGTTTAAGGTAGAAGATATTTTAAATGGTGATTATTTTGAACAAATGGAAGAGTATTTCTTAGATCAATTTTATTTAAGAGAAAATTTTAGAAAAGTAAAAGCATTTGTTAATAATAAAATTTTTAAAGAAAAAGATAATAATAATATTTATATAGTAGATGATGGTATTTATAAAATGGAATATGGCTTAAATGAAAAATCAATTTTAAATAGTGCTAATTTATATAATAAAATAAAAAATACTTATTTTAAAAATTGTAATGCTTATTATACTATAATTCCTGATAAAAATTATTTTGTAGCTGAAAAAGAAAATTATCTACATTTAGATTACAAAAAACTTATTGATATAATGAATAAAAATACTTTTGATATGAATTATATAAATATTGTAGATGCTTTACAAATAAATGATTACTATAGAACAGATCTTCATTGGAGACAAGATAAAATAGAAAAAATTGCAGATAAGATACTTAAGTCTATGAATAATAAAAGTTCAAATTTAACTTATGATAAAAAAGAATTTGAATTATTTTATGGTTCATATTATGGACAAGCTGCTACAAATATAAAACCTGACAAACTTGTTTATTTAAACAATGAGATTTTAAAAAAATGCAGAGTATATGATTATCAAAAAGGAGATTATATAAAAATATATAATGATAAGGATTTTAAAAATATAGATTCTTATGATGTTTACTTAGGAGGAGCAAAGCCTCTTTTAACTATAGAAAATCCATCAAATAAAAGTGATAATGAACTTTATATTTTTAGAGATTCTTTTGGAAGTTCTTTAGCACCACTTTTAGTAAATGAATATTCAAAAATAACTTTAGTTGATTTAAGATATATAAATTCTGTTTATTTTCAAAAGTTTATTCAAGTAAAAGAAAATAGTGATGTATTATTTATGTATAATACTTCTATTTTAAATAATAGTAGTATTATTACTAAATTTTTACCAAACTAAGAAAGTTGTAATTACAAAGATTTATTTGTGATTACAACTTTTAATTGTTATGAGTAAATGTTTATATTACATAACGAATATTGGGAAAAGTCTGAAAATTTTGTTGACTTTATAAAAATCAGGTGTTATTATAAGGTTATAAGCTGTAAAAAGTCTGAAAATTTTAAAAAGTCAGACGGAATTATTTTAATTTATATTATTTTTACAAATCTTAAGTATTGGGGGGAATTAAAATGGAAGAAAACAGAGAGCAGTGGGGCTCAAAGGTAGGCTTTATACTTGCAGCAGTAGGTTCTGCTGTAGGTTTAGGAAATATATGGAGGTTTCCATATGTAGTATATTCAAGTGGAGGAGGAGCATTCTTAATACCTTACTTCTTTGCAATATTTACAGCAGGTATACCTTTATTAATATTAGAATACGGAATGGGGCATAAATACAGAGGTTCTGCACCTTTAGCAATAGCGAGAGCTAGTAAAAAATATGAATGGATAGGCTGGTGGCCAGTAATAAATTCAGCACTTATATTATGTTATTATACTATGATATTAAGTATGGCGCTTAAATATTTAATTTTAAGTTTTAGTAAAGGTTGGGGAAGTGATGCCAACGGATTTTTCTACAATGACTTTTTACAATTATCAGCATCACCTCTTAGTTTAGGTGCAATAGTATGGCCTATATTAATAGGAATAGCTTTAGTTTGGCTTGCAAACTGGTACATATGTTACAAAGGAATAAAAGCAGGTATAGAAAAATACAGTAAAATATTATTACCATGCTTACTTGCTATAATGGTTATAATTGTTTTAAGAGCAGTTACATTAGAAGGTGCTTCTTTAGGATTAAATAGATTATTTACACCAAACTGGGATAGTATAAAAGACCCTACAGTGTGGGTATCAGCTTATGGTCAAGTATTTTTCTCTCTTAGTATAGCACTGGGAATAATGATTACTTATTCAAGTTATCTTCCTGAAAAAACAGATATAAACAACAGTGCATTTATGACTGCCTTTGCCAACTGTGGATTTGAGTTTTTATGTGCAATAGGTGTATTTGCCATATTAGGTGTAATGGCATCAGCTCAAGGAGTAAGTGTAGATGAAGTTGTAACAAGTGGTATAGGATTGGCATTTATAGTTTTTCCGAATGTATTTAGCATAATGGGGATATGGGGAAATATACTAGGAGTATTATTCTTTTTATGTTTAGTATTTGCAGGGATAACTTCAGCAGTATCATTACTTGAAGCAATAAGTGCAGCTGTAATAGATAAAACTGGTTGGGAGCGTAAAAGAGTTGTAACAATGATTTCCATAGCTGGATTTGCATTAAGTGTTATGTTTGCTACTAATGCAGGGTTATATATATTAGATATAATGGATAACTTTATAAATAATTATGGAATAGTTGTAGTTGGACTATTAGAAACATTATTAATTGGTTGGATAATAAAACCAAAAGTAATAAGAGAGCATACAAATGCTATATCTTACTTCAAAATAGGAAAATGGTGGGACTTTATAATAAAATTCGTAGCACCAACATTATTAACAGTAGCTTTAGTTCAAAGTTTAATAAAAGAGATTAATGAAACTTATGGAGGTTATGATTTAACTTCTGTAACTCTATATGGATGGTTAGTTGTAGCAATTGCTATAATAGGTTCAATTATTATGTCAAAAAGACCATGGCATAAGACTTTAGATGCTAAAGATAAGGAGGTTGTATAGATGACAACTCAAGCCATAATATTTATGATAATTGGAGCAAGTATACTTTGGGGAGGACTTGCAACAACATTAGTAATAAATTTTAAAAATGATAAATGATAAAAAGGATGAGCTCAGCGTGAGTTCATCCTTTTATTTTGTAGTTTATAATATAACTTGAAGTATATTTTCAACTATTATTCCAGCGTAATTTCCTAAAACATATCCCCATACACCAGCTATCATAGTAGGAACAATTAAGCTATTCCAACCTTAAGCTATGGACATGGCAATAGCAGTAGTAGGTTCACCTATGCAGACATTTGATGCAAGTAATAATTTATCTAATTTAAATTTAAACATTTTATCTATTATTAAAGTTATAAATAAATGTATAAATACTGCAAGTAAACAGAACACTAGTATAAATGCTCCTAACATTTTTCCACTTTCATTTTTAACTTTTTTGATGTCGGCTTTTAAAAGTAATAGTGGTATCGAACAGGAACCACATAAGACCAAACTACTAAAAAAGTCCATAAAACCCATGTATTATCACTACTAATTAATGGATGCATATAACTTTATTTTCTTTAATTTTAAAAATTTAACTAATTTTGCCATGATGACCTATTTTTATAGAACCACTATACGTACTTTTTAAGTATAGAGTGGTCTCATTAAAATAATGAGCTTAAATTAGCTCCTTATTTTTTGTAATTTAGTATTTATCTTGGCTTTTAGAAATTATCTCTCCTGTGTTTGCGTCAATTTTATAATCATATTCTTTGTTGTTATGTTTAAATTCTATTTCATAAGCTGGAGTATTATTTTTAATATCTATATCTATTTTATCAAAGAAAACTTGATCTGCTTTTAGATTGGCATCTTTTAAAGCAATTTCTTGTGCTTGAGACTGAGTTATTTTATAATTCGTATTTATATCGTAATTTTTGGTATCTTCATCAAATTCTATGATTTCTCCAGTTATTGCATTGATTTCATAATCAAATTCTTTGTTTTCAAAAGAAAATTCTATATTATATATTTCAACACCATCATCAACTTCTAAATTTTCTTTGAGGAAGTTAACTTGATTTTCTTTTAAATTAGCATGTTTTAAGGCAATTTCTCTTGCTTGTTCTAAGCTTATTTTGTTTTGTGATTGATTGTTTTGTACTTGATTATTTTGTGTCTGATTGTCTTGCGTTTGGTTAGTCTTTGATGGCGAATTGCTACATCCTATAAGTGATAAACAAAACATACAGAAGATTGTTAATAGTACTATTTTTTTCATATTTATCCTCCAATTATGTAAAATTATTTATATTTATTTTTACCGACAATATATAATATATATACTTGAAAATTTAGTAAATAAAGCATTTACTTGTGAAAATCATAATTTTATACTATTATTATATACATAATTTTTTTAAAAATTGGGGTGGAATGAAATGGAAAGGGTATATGAATTTTTAAAAAATTGTGAGACTTATTATTTGGCTACAGTAGAAGGAGATCAACCTCGTGTTCGTCCCTTTGGAACTGTTGATATATTTGAAGGAAAGCTTTATATTCGCCAGAAGATGATAATATAGAAGTTCTTTACTTTGAAGATGCAACAGCTACATTTTCTTCATTTACAGAAGAGCCGTCTGTTATTAATTTTTAATAATATAATAAAGAAATACTCCATTTTATGTTAGATTAATAACAATTTCTATCATAAGATGGGGGCATTTTTTTATGTAACGCACATGTAACGCCTATTAAATTTTTTGTAACAAAAATGTAACGCTAGAGAAAGAGTTAGAGAAAGATATAGATATAGAGCAAGAGATAGAGCCAGATATAGACCCTTAAGATAAAGAAAGTTGGTCACTTGGTATGTAGGCGGGAAAATTTATAAAAATCACTAGACTTTTTGAAAAATTCAATTACAATTAAATTAAAAATACCGGTTAAAAGTTTTGGACAACTATCCGAAATTAAAAAACACTTTTATAAGCAAAAGGATAAATAGTCATTTTACTAAATTTAAATAAATTCACGTTAAATCAAAATGTTCTAAAAAATTGCAAATGTATAAAATATCACTGGATAAGTAAAATATTTATGAATAGAACATGATAGAGGGAAGGAGTAGGAGACTTTACAAACAAAGTTCATATGACAGTATTAGGTACTATAAGGTTGTGAAGTAGAATATGATGAAGATATCAAGGCGAGGATATGAAGAAAATGACAAAAGATCTTTTTCACCAAAAGAATTAATAAGATAATTGATAAAACAAAACAAGCTATAGAATTAATTAATGCAGATGTAATTTTGGAAAAACTAGATAATGTGGTTAGTAGCGATGCAGTGATTATTGATAAGTGCATTAGTTATTTTAATTTAAGTAGAGAAATAATAGAAAAATACATATATGAAAATAATATTATATATTTGAATAAATATTAAAGGTAGACTAATACAAAAAGGAAGCTAAATATATGCCAGCTTCTTTATATGGTATAATTTAGATTTTTAATCTTGACTATATGATAATATATTTCCTGTATTAAAATCTATTTCATAATCATATTCTATATTCCTATATGTTGAATAAAGTTCATTAAATTAAGCAAACTAATTTATGATAAAATTTAGCAATAGGAGAAGATAATGTTTACGAAAATATTAAATATATCCATGAGAAGTACTTTGATAGTGGTAGTGCTTTTAATATTAACTAGACTACTTGGGAAAAAACAAATGAGTCAATTGACTTATTTTAACTACATAACCGGTGTTACTATGGGGTCTGTGGCAGGGGACTTTATAAGTGAAGTTAATATGCCCGTGGTAGATGCCCTGGCATCTTTAATTGCCATTTGTATCTTAACAGAGTTAAATTCTTTCATAGCATTAAAATCTACATCTTACAGAAAAGTTATGGATGGAGATGATATAATCTTAATCAAAAAAGGTAAGATAATTAAGCCAGCATTGAAATCATGTAGAATGAGTGTGAATATTTTATTAATGTTACTTAGACAATCAAATACATTTTCTGTGGAAGAAGTGGAGTATGCCATATTGGAGACTAATGGCAGTTTAAGTGTAATGAAAAGACAACAAGCTCAACCTATTATTAAATCGGATTTAGATATAAAAGCAGAAAAGATAAAAAACTTACCAAGGGAAGTTATTTCTGATGGTAAGATTATGAAAGTAAATCTCAAAGAATTAAATAAAGATGAAGAATGGTTAAAAAATGAATTAAGAAAAAATAATATTGAGTCTGTAAAAGATGTTTTTTATGCAGAAGTTAGAAGTGATGGAACTTTATATATTTCAGAGTAATTTATATAAAAATAACTTTAAACAAAACTGTTTAAAGCTATTTTTATTTGCTATATATTAAATGTTTCACCTTCACTATTTATATCTATAATTTTATCTTTATAAGAAGTAGCATAAGGTGAGTTTTTTAGTTTTTGTGATAAAGAGTATGTTCTCCAAAAATGCATTGGAAAAGCTAAGTTAGTATTAGTATTTCTCATGAAATAGTCAAAACCTAAGTAGTAGAAGTTTCCTTGTCTAGAATCTAGAGGAAGGAAAGCCACATCTATAGATTTTTCTTTTATTTTATCTATGGATTTTTTAAATAAGTTTTCAGCATATTTATTGTCTTCAGGAGTGTTTTCTCCTTCCCAGTGCCACCAGTTTAAGTCACCAGCATGATAAATAGTCTTGTTTTCAACTTTTACAATAAATGCCACACCCAAATCGCTGGATTCAAGGGTTTTTATTTCTAAGTCATCAACTAAAAGTCTTTCATTAGGTGCCATAAATTTTATATTCTCTTTTTTAGGAACATGTATATCATTTGACAAAATATGAGTCACATTAGGATGTGTTTTTTCTAAATCAAAAATACATTTGTCAAAATGATCGTAGTGAGAATGACTTGAAAATACATATAGTTTTTTGTTTTCATCAAATTTAGGAAGATTTCCTTTGTAATAATCAAAAAGTAATATGTATTTGTCCATTTCCACAGCAAAACTGCTATGGTGAATATACGTTATTTTCATAAGTTAACCCCTTTATATATAAATTTATTTTCCACTTAACCAAATATTAAAGTCCACATTTAAAAATTCTTCAATATCTTTTGCACATTCACTGCTTAAAGTAGCAACTCTACCTTGAGAAATTACATAAGGATTTATGTATCTTCTTTTGGCAGGAATATTAACCCAGTAGCCTTTATCAGGTTTTGTTTTGTTAGTTAAAACTTGAGAAAAACTTCTAAATTCATCCCACATTGCTTTTAACTGTGAATCTTTTTCTAATTTTATTATAACTTCACTTTCTATGGAATATAAGTCATTTATATTTATAACTTTTTTGTCTACTGCTAATTTTAGTAAATCTGCTAGATACTGCATAGAAAATCTATCAATATCTGAAGCGTATACTTTTGAATTAAGTAAAGCTGCATGAGTAAAATTAACAGCTTTGTCTAGAGAATTAAAGGAAATTTCATCTTCTCCCAGTTCATTTTTGCTAACACTTAAATCATCGTATATTTCTTTTAACTCTTCTAAAGATCTAAATCCATAATAAAAGGCATTTCCAATAGTGTATTCTAGTCTGTCAGCAGAAAGTAGAGGAGAATCATTATCTGCTATGGGATACATATGATAATCGTAAACATCTTTAGTAGTTAAGTTGTATTTTTTTAATATTTTTTGTATTTCAGCAGAGTTTTCTATAATTTCCTCTGTTTTTTCTTCTGTAGATTCTTGATTTTCATGATCTCCATTTAAAAAATCAATAACATGGGCAAATGCTGGAGAACTTATATCGTGTAAAAGTCCTGCTATGGATTGTTTTATATCCTTTGTAAAATGCCAAATAATAAGGGCAACACCAATGCTGTGGTCGTATCTAGTGTAATTTTTTCCCTTAGCGAAAATAGGAAAACTAGTGTACTCACATCCACAATTCATACCCACATTTTTAAGTCTTTTAAATTCAGTTGTATTTATTATTTCCTCCACAAATTGAGGGATGTCTTGGCTATATATGTTTAATAAATTCAATTAAAAGCCTCCTTTAATGTTTAATGTTTAATGTTGATTAGATAAATATTATATAACAGTATTTATTTACTTACAAACTAAAAATCCCAACTAATTATAAAATTAGTTGAGATTTATTAAATATACATCAAATATATAAATTAATTTTATTTAAAATTTAACTTTTATATTTTCTCTTTCATTGTCATTTTCTATTTCAAAGAAAGGCTCTTTACTAAATTTAAAAAGAGAAGCTATGATGCAAGTGGGAACTTTTTGAATAGATGTATTTAAAATTCTAACTGCACCATTATAATATCTTCTTGATTTTTCTATTTCTGATTCGATAGTTTGCAATTGTTCTTGTAAATTTAAAAATTGGTTGTCTGCTTTTAAGTTGGGATAATTTTCTGATAACATTAATAATTTACTTAAAGCATTTGACAACTCACCTTCATATTTAGATTTATCTTCTATGGGAGCAGGAATTGCTTTATTTCTTGCTTCAATAACTTGATTTAAGGTAGTTTTTTCATGAGAAGCATATCCTTTTACAGTTTCTACTAAGTTTGGAATTAAGTCATATCTTTTTTTCAAAAATACATCTATAGTAGAAAGACCTTCTTTTACCTTCATTCTTAAACTTATCAATTTATTATAAGTTGCTACTGCCCAAATTAAAATTATAACAACTAAAGCAATAATTATATATTTAATCATAAATTAACCTCCTTTTATTTATAATTACCAACTGGAGCCGCCACCACCTCCACCGCCACCACCGGAAAATCCTCCGCCACCAAATCCATCAGAAGAAGATGATGGAGCGTAAGCTGAGCTACTTACGGTAGAAGTAATATTATTTAAACTGCTATTTAACATACTTATGGCATAGATATCATTCATTGGATAATAAGTATTGTAGAAAGGTGGTTGTTGCATTGATATCTTATCAAATTTATCTATCCATTTTTTAGTTACACCTAGCACCTGTGCAAAAGGAAGTGTATTGTAAAAATAATAAGGATCATCTTCTAGTAAAGCTTCTAATCTTTCCTTTTCTGCAACCTCAATAAAATTCTTAAAGCCTTCTATTTTTGCTAGAATGTCTTTACCATAATCACTTCTAGATACAATTAATCCACATAAAACTATATCAATTATTGATATTAATAAAGTTATAATAGTACTACTTACAGATAATTGATTGTACAATGAAATGAAAATATTAATAATTATATATATTAATAATAAAAGTGATTTCAACAAAATTGATTTAAATTTATTTTCACTTATATATTTATTTTTGCTATTATTTTTAGATATACTGATAAATAAATTACTAAAAATTAAAAATGATACTATTAAAATAAGCGACATAAATAAGGATGAAGTTAAATTATGAGATAATATGCCGTTATATATGAAATTTAAAAGTATAATAACAATAGGCAACAAACTTATCAATCTAGCTTTTTTTATGGAATGTCTATTAATCAAGTCTTTTTCATTTTTAAAATAATCTTTTACGTCTTTTCTAGAAGAATTAATGCTTTCTATGGTAGCGTCTTCAAGTTGTTCATCTGTAACACTTTTATCGTCTCCAGCTTTAAATAAATCTTTAAATATTGTTTTTTCATATTTTTTATGTTTATCATCAAGCTTATTAATTTTTTCCAACATAAAGCTTTTATCTTTATTTATAGTAATTTTAATATGATTATGGCTGGCCCAATAAAATATTAAAGAAACCATATCTCTAGTGCTAACTTTTTGATTATAAGCATAGGCAACATCTGCACTATTTAAGTTTTGAGGAGGATAAAATTCAATGGCACTTATAAAAGGTTCTTTATCTTTATTTTTTATATATGAAAATATAAATAAAGGCAAAGTTAATAAAGATAAAACTAAGAATACGTAATAAACAAATGGAGTAGGTCTTTTAAATAAATTATTATCAACTTGTAAAGTGAAATTTATATATTCCCCAGCATTTACATTGTTTAAATTAGTAAAAGTTAAAGTCTTATTATTTATATCTGATGTATATCTTTTTGTACCTAAATTCACACCTTTTTCCATAAAATTCACATAATAATCATCTATATTAAAAGGTGAAGTAATATTTACCTTAAGCTTTTCAGTTTTTCCCTCATCATAAGGAGTATTTATATAAAAATTAACATCTCCTGCTAAAACAGGCTCTACTTCATAAGTTACTTTAAACTTATAAATTCCTTTTTCTTTAGGCAAAACTAAAGCATTATCTGAAGAATTAAAACTTATATTTTGATTATCAATATTTACATTTTTAATATAATCATTGGAGTAATTCTCCCAAAGATAAAGATTAATTAAATTGTTTTCGTCTCTTTGTTCATTTATTTCTACAATATAATCTCTATTTATAATATAATTTTTCTCATCGGTAATTTTAGCATTTACAATATCACTTTTTATAGTATAAGGATATTTTTTCATAGGAGCATTTTTAAAAGTACCTTCATTTAATTTTGCATTTATTGTCACGGCACAATTTGCTGGAATAGTTGATTTAGATGATATGTTTATTTTATTCATTATAAAATTTTAAAGTATAAGTGATTACATAAGTTTTGTCACCTTCTATCGTTTCGTCTTTATCACCAATTTTAAGTTCTAAATTTGCTGAATCATCTTTTTCAAATGGAGCTCCCTCAACATTTACATCAGTGATATTATAATCTTCTAAGGAGCCTTCTTTAGGAATAGTTCTTATTATTCCATGTCTTTCTTCATTAAAATAAACATCTATGGTTTCTTTAATTTTAAACTCTCTTTTATCATTGGCATCAACTTTAACGTCCATATTTTTTATGTAATAACCATCATCATCTGCAAAAGCTGTATAAAAGTTAAAACTAAAAAAACATAAAAACACTGCTAATAGATATAAGATTTTTTTGTATTTATTCATAAAATACCTCCCCCTTATAATTTTATGATAGATGATAAATTGCATAACTTCAATAAATCATAAAGTTAAGGGAAAAATTTTGTGACTAGAATGTAATATTAAGTAGCCTTATTATATTATCTAACTTATTGTATAATAATAATATAATTATGGAAAATTTGGGAGGAAAAAATGATAAATATTCTTATGGTGGAAGATGATTCTACAATTGCCTTTGGAGTAAAATATGCCCTTGAACAAGAGGGGTTTAGTTTGGAAATATGCAAAGATTTAGAAAGTAGCAGAAAAAGCATACATGAAAAAAACTATGATATTATTTTGCTAGATGTGACACTGCCTGATGGAAATGGCTATGATTTTTGCAAAGAAATAAGAAAAACAAATAACACACCCATAATATTTTTAACAGCATGTGATGACGAGGTAAATATAGTTATGGGCCTTGATTTAGGTGGGGATGATTATATAACAAAGCCTTTTAGAGTTAGGGAATTAATATCTAGAATAAAAGCAGTTCTTAGAAGAAATAAAAAAGAAGAAGCACCTCAAAAAGTTTTAAAATACGGTGATTTAAGTATACATACTTTGGAAGCTAGAGTTTATAAAAATAATGAAGAAGTATTTTTAACTTCTGCTGAATACAAACTTTTATTAATTTTAATTCAAAATGAAAAAATAGTTTTAAGCAGAAATCAAATTTTAGAAAAACTTTGGGATGTAACTTATGATTTTATAAATGATAATACACTTACAGTTTATATAAAACGTCTGAGAGAAAAAATAGAAGATGATTCAAGCACTCCAAAACATATTATAACAGTGAGAGGAATGGGCTATAAGTGGAAAGGATGTGAAGAGGATGATTAGGTATAATGTGGAGATGAAAAGTTTTATAAGGCGTTTTATTGCCTTATTTTTTATTGCTATTGTTTTTGGTGTAGCAACAACTTTTGTAAATTTAAAGATTATAAAAAGCAAAGTAGTAGAAAATAATCAAGCTATTGTGGGAAATATTTTATCCAAAAAACCTGAAATGGAAGATGAAATTATTGATATTATCACTCAAGGAAATTCAAAAGAAAATATCGATTTGGGGAAAGAAATTTTAGCAAAATACAATTATAAAGACAATATAAGTTTTGAAAATGAAGTTATTATAAATAAAAGTTTAAAAGAAATTTTAATTATAAATATTATTGTCATAAGCATATTGCTTATATCTTTTCTTTTGTTATCTTTAGTTTATTTTAGAAAAATTTATAAAGATATTAAGGATATGACAGACTATGTTTACAACAGCTCCGAGGGACATTTTTACAATATGAAAAATAGAAACCAAGAAGGTCAAATAGGTCTTTTAAAAACAGAGCTTATAAAAATGACAAATATATTAAAGGAAAAGGTGGAACTTTTAAACAAAGAAAAAATATTTTTAAATGAAGCCATATCAGATATATCTCATCAACTGAAAACACCTATGACATCTTTAATAATTTTAAATGATTTAATGTATGAAGATTTGCCAAAGGAAACAAAAATAGAGTTTTTAGATAAAATAAAATCTCAGCTAAATCGTATGGAATGGCTTGTAAAAAGCATGTTGAAACTTTCAAAAGTGGAGGCGAAAGTTATAAATTTTGAGAAAAGGGAAGTAAAAATAAATGAACTTATAAAAAGAGCCATATCGCCAAGCTTAATACCAATGGAAATTAAAAATATAGAATTAAAAATAAAGGGCAATGAAAATGCCGTTTATAAAGGAGATATGAATTGGTCTAGTGAAGCCATTTTAAATATAATAAAAAACTGCGTGGAACACACTCCTCAGGGTGGAAAAATAGAAATTAGTTACGAAGAAAATCCTCTATACAGTGAAATTGTCATAAAAGATAATGGAGAAGGTATAGACGATAAAGATTTGCCGAACATATTTAAAAGATTTTACAAAGGCAAAAGCTCAAAAGAAGACAGCGTGGGAATTGGACTTGCCATGGCAAAATCCATAATAGAAAGTCAAAATGGAGATATTTATGTAAAAAGTGAAAAAAACAAAGGAAGTGAGTTTCATATAATTTTCCATAAAACCTATGGTGACTAATTTGTCACAAAAAGATTCACTTTAGTGTAAGGGTGAATATTTAAACTATAAATATAAAATAATTTAAAGCACAAATAAAAGTTTATAGAAAAGTAGGGAGGCAGAAATGGAAATTTTAAGAGTTGAAAACTTAAATAAAAGTTATGGAAAAGGTGAAGCCAAAGTAGAAGCTTTAAAAAATGTAAATTTATCAATAAATAAGGGGGAGTTTGTTGTCATAGTAGGTCCAAGTGGTAGCGGTAAAAGTACATTGCTACATTTAATTGGAGGAGTTGACAAGCCAACTTCAGGAAAAGTTTTTATAAATGATGTGGATATTTATAATTTAAAAGAAAAAGATTTATCTATATTTAGAAGAAGAAATGTGGGACTTATATATCAATTTTACAACTTAATCCCCGTCTTAAGTGCAAAGGAAAATATTTTGTTGCCAGCTGAACTTGATAATAGAAAAATAGATAAGGAATATTTAGATGACTTGTTAAATACTTTAGGACTTAAAGAAAGGGAAAATCATCTGCCAAATGAGCTAAGTGGAGGACAACAGCAAAGAACTTCCATAGGAAGAGCTTTAATAAACAGACCAGCCATAGTTTTAGCCGATGAACCAACGGGAAATTTAGATAGTAAAAACTCAAAGGAAATTATAGAATTATTAAAATTATCAGTTAAAAAATACAAACAAACATTGATTATGATAACTCACGATATAAATATAGCTCTGCAAGCGGACAGAGTTATAACAATAGAAGATGGAATTATAAAAAGTGATGAGGTGATATAAATGAATTTATATACAGCTCTTACAATTAGATATTTAAAAGAAAATAAAAAAAGAACAATAGTTACAATTATAGGAATTATATTATCTACTGCCTTAATTTGTGGTATAGGAAATATTTACAATAGTTTAATGGACTATCAAATTAGACAAACTATAAAAAGTAATGGGGATTTTCATGCCACATTTTATGATGTACAAAAGAAAGATTTAAGTAAAGTAACTAAGGTTGCAGGAATATCAAAATATGCATATAGTGAAAACTTAGATTTTGGAAAGTATAATAATGAAAAATCTTTATTAGATATAAAATCTTACGACAAAGAGGCTTTTGATGGATATCAAGTTTCTTTAAAAGAAGGAAAACTTCCCACAAATAATAAAGAAATCGTACTTAGTGAAGACTCTTTTATACTTAGAAATAAAAAAATAGGAGATACAATTAGTCTTAATGTGGGCAAAAGAGTAACTGGTGAAGGCGATTCATTAACAGGTTCTTGGATAAGTGATGATGAAAAACTTATAGATACTCATAAAGAAGAATATAAAATCGTGGGTATAATAAATAAACCTGGTTTTGAATATGGAAAGCAAGTTACAACAGCTATAACTTATTTAGATATAAATACTATGAAAGATAAGGAAAGTGTTAATGTATCTATAAAATCAAATAAACCAAAGGAAATTTATGATATAGCAGCAGTTATTGCTAAGAATTTAGGATGGAAAACTGAAAAGTTATATGGAGATGAAGGTTCTTCTTATTATAATAATGATAATAATATATATCATGAAAATTTACATTTCAATGAACATTTATTAAGATTACAAAGTGCTAGTGCTTATGATAATATCAATGGAAGTATTGATAAAATCATAATACTTGTTACTTCTTTAGTAATTATTTGTACCATAGCTACAGTATATAATGCTTTTTCAATATCTATTAGTGAGCGTAAAAAACAATTTGGGATTTTAAATTCTATAGGAGCAACAAAAGCTCAGACTACAAAACTAGTATTAATGGAAGCTTTTATAGTAAGTGTTATAGGTATACCAATGGGACTGATTGCTGGAACTTTTGCCATAGATGTGGTGTTTAAAATAATAGGAAGTTTTTATAAAAGTTCAATAATAGGAGAACTGGGATTAAGAGTAGTATATAGTCCAACAGTTATTATATTAAGTGCAATAATTGTAATGATAACCATATTAATTTCAGCCATACTTCCAGCGATACAAGCAACTAAAATATCACCTTTAGAAGCTATAAAAAATAGTTCTAATTTAAAAATAGGAAAAGTAAAAGATTCGAAAATAGTAAGAGCTTTATTTAAAGCTGAAGGTGTTCTTGCTTATAAAAATTTAAGAAGAAATAAAAAGAAATTTAGAATAACTTTATTTTCTCTTATTATAAGTGTGGTTATATTCATATCTTTCAGTGGATTTATGAATTTATTTATTAATGCTCAAAAAGTAAACTATGGACAACAAAATTACGATTTAAATTTATCTTCAAGTAGTGAAATGGATGAAAAGTCATTGGAAGAATTAAAAAATATTGATGGTGTAGACAGAGTGGTTGCAACAAATGATTATGGAATGGGAATTTATGTACCAGAAAATAAAATAAACAAAGAAAATGAAGATTTAATTAATGATAGTGGCTATTTTTCAATAGAGACAGTAGACAACAAAACTGTATATGATATACGAAATTGTATAATAAAGTTTCCAGGAGATTTTGATATAAATAAAATAAATCTTAAAGAAGGTAGCTTTGATAAAAAAGATGCTATAAAAGAAAATGGAGTAATACTTGTAAGAAAAAGTTACTATGAAGAACCAGGTAAAAAGTATGAGCTTGAATTAACCAATTATAAAGTTGGAGATACAGTTAAAGCTTATACTATAGAATATGATGGAGAAAAAGAATTAAAAAAAGAAATTGACCTTAGAATTATGGGTATAACGGATGATATGCCAATAGGTAATTATCAGTATAATTATATGGGATTAGATTTTATAACTTATGATGAAGTAGGGAAAAAGTTTGGATTAGATGCAAGCACTACGGGTCTTTATATTAATACAAATGGAGATGAAGATGCAAGAAACTTAGTAAAAGATATTGCAAATCAATATGGTTATGATGTAACAGATAAAATGGAAGAAATAAAATCAATGGAAGATACACTTATGGTAATGCAAATATTTGTTTATGGATTTGTTACAGTAATTTCCTTAGTAAGCATGACAAATATAATAAATACCATAAGTACAAATATAAACTTAAGAAAAAGAGAATTGGCAATAATTAAATCCATAGGAGTAACACCTAAAGGATTTAACAAAATGATTTATTTAGAAAGTTTTTTATATGGAGCGCTAGCACTGTTATACGGTATTCCTATAGGTGTGGGACTTATATATGTGATGAGCAAGATTTTGGGAGAAGTTATTGATGTTGGAATGATAATTCCATATAATGCTATCATCATATGTATAGTAGGAGTATTTTTAATAACTTTCATAGCATCATATATTCCAATGAAAAAAATAAACAAAGAAAATATTATAGAAAACATTAGACAAGAAAGTATTTAAATAACAAAAAAGAAAGCTAAATTTTAGCTTTCTTTTTTGTTATTTAAAAGGATTTTTTGAAATACTAATTAAATCAGATGTTTTAATTTGAGAAGATGTATGTTCATAAGATTTTTTTGCTTTATTTTTATCTAAATAACTTGCTTTATTTAAATCAAAGGTCTTATCTAAAGGTATAATCTCAAATATGTATTTAGAAGTTTGATTGTTGTAATATTTATTTAACCAAGTGGGAATACAGCATACTTTAGTAATTGTTGTTTTATTATCTTTATGATTTTTGCTAATATCTATATTTATAATTAAGCCATCTTCATCATACATACTAAAATCTTCTCTTCTTTGATTTGATAAAAAGTTTCCAAGGGAGTAAGCAACAATAGTCTCATGATTGTTATCACTGGATTTTATAGTAGTTACAGGTTGTATAACATGGGGATGAGATCCTATAATAATATCTACACCAGCATTGCAAAGTTTTTGAGAAAGTTGTTGTTGGAAGTCATTTTCATTTAAATGATATTTATTTCCCCAGTGTAAATAAACTACTTTTAAATCTGCATCTGACATTTTATTCAAAGTGGAATTTATACTTTCAAAGGCGCTATCCACATTGCTATCATTAAAAACATTTATTTTATTTTTATAATTGTTAGAAACTTGAGAGTCATTTAAATATAAGTTATCATTTTTTATTTCTCCAAAGGTAAAAGATGTTATGCCTATGTTTATGTTGTTTATTTTTTTTATTATAAATTTCTTATCCTTATAATTTTGTCTTGTGCCGATTACATCCAAATTGTTCTTTTTTAAAGTATAAAGTGTATTTTTTATACTTAAATCACCTTTATCATAAGCATGATTATTTGCTGTTGATATTAAATCAAAACCAGCATACTTTAGAGCATCAGCCAACTCATCAGGAGAATTAAATTTTGGATAAGAACTGTATTTATATATATCATTTCCTGTTAATGTAGTCTCCAAATTTGCAATGGAATAATCGGCTTTTTCTATGTATTTTTTCACATATTTAAAATTATTTTTAAAATCATAAGATTTTGTAGAAGCGTTGTATTGGGCATTTAACTGTGAATTATATATCATAATATCTCCCACAGCTAAAATAGAAGCTTTGCTAACTTTTTTATTTGGATTTTTTTTATTTTTAATTTCAATTTTGGAAGAAAATTTTGCTGCTTCTTGAACTTTATCTTTAGAAAATAGATTTGTTTTATTTATATTAACATAAGAGAAAGATCCCATTATAAATATACTTAAAATAAAACAAATAAAAAAATTTTTTCTACTTTTATTTTTATTATTATAAAACATTTTTCACACTCCTTTTTTATAAAATAACCATATAATTTTATGTTAGTCATAAAATAGAAAAATTTAATTAAAAGTTTTAATTTGTATATTTAAGGGTGTTTTGGGAAATAATTAAATTTAAATAAAATACAATAATATAAATTAAACCTCAAATAAAAAAAGACCTAAAATTTCATAGGTCTTTTTTTATAATATGCAAAGTTTATTTAAATGGATTATCAACAACTTTTATAAGATCTGAAGTATCTATTAAAGAAGACGTATTATTATAAGATTGAGATACATTAGCTTCATTTAAATTGCTTATGGAATCTAAATCTTTTTTATCTTCTATTGGAATAATTTCGTAAACATTTTTAGAGCCGTTGTTGTATTTATTCACCCAAGTAGGTATACAAGTTACTTTTTCTACCTTAGCCTCATCTTCATTGCTTTTTTTACTTATTTCAAAGTCAACCATTAAGCCATCTTCACTGTAAGCACCCACACTTTCTCTTCTTTGATTTGATATGTAATTTCCAAGAGAATAAACAACTACACATTCATTTTTACCATCAGTTGATGTTATAGTTTCAACAGGTTCAACAACATGAGGGTGAGAACCAATTATTATATCTACGCCAGCATCACAAAGTTTTTGTGCCAGTTTATTTTGAAAATCTATTTCGCTTCTAGTGTATTCTATACCCCAGTGTAAAATTACTATTTGAATATCTGTATCTTTCATTTTATCTAAAGTGGCAGAAATTGTTTTATAAGCATTATCTACATTGGAAGAATCGAAAACGTTCATTTTATCGCCACTTTCTTTAGATACCTTAATACCGTTTAAATATTTTGTACCGTCTTTTATATCTCCATAAGAATAAGAAGTAAATCCAACTTTAATGTTATTAATATCTTTAATTAAATAATCATTATCACTTTCTTTTTCTCTAGTTCCAACAGTGTCAAATCCTTTTTTCTTTAAAACTTCCAGCGTTCTAGAAACACCTAAACCACCTTTGTCATAGCTGTGATTATTAATTGTTGATAATAAATCAAAACCAGCATTTTTTAGAGCGTCAGCCAATTCATCAGGTGAATTAAACATGGGATAAGAACTGTATTTGTAAACATCATTACCTGCTAAAGTCGTTTCTAAGTTTGCCAAGCTATAATCAGCTTTTTCAATATATTTTTTTACATATTTAAAATTATTATCGAAATTATAAGTTTTTGTAGAAGCATTGTACTGGGCTTTTAGTTGAGGTGTATGAACCATAATATCTCCTGCGGCAAGAATTGAAGCAGTATAAGTTTCAACTTTCTCATTCTGTTCATTAAAAGTAGAAACAATATTTTTATTCTCATTTGGATCTTCATTATTTGTCTTATTATTGTTCTTAAAAGCAAAAACTCCCCCAAATATAAGAACAACAACAAGACAAAGTAGCGCTACTTTATTGTAGTTTAATCTCCTTTTTTTTGAATTTTTTGTTTTTGACATAAAATTTCTCCCCTTTTTAAAAATTTCTATATTTTACCATATATATATCGTATATATATTGAAGTAAATTATCAATTCTAAAAAAATATTTGTATATAAGGGAAATACATTGACCATAATTTCATAATAAAAATAAATAGGTGAAAAGATGAATAATATTGAAAAAGGTAAATTAGGAGAAGAAATAGCAGCAAAGTATATTGTTTCTAAAGGTGGAAAGATAATTGAACGAAATTACAAAATAAAAATTGGCGAAGTGGATTTAATTGTTTTAATAAATGGAGAACTTGTTTTTGTGGAAGTAAAAAGTAGAAGTAATATAAATTATGGATATCCTTCAGAAGCAGTAAATTATAAGAAAAAACAAAAAATAACTAATGTAGCCAAGTATTATATTTTAAATAATTGTCTAGACAATATATCCATAAGATTTGATGTTATTGAAGTTTATTTAAAAAGTAAAAAAATAAATCATATAGTCAATGCTTTTTAGAAAGGAAGAAAATGTTAAGTATAATTAATTCAAACAATTTAATAGGTATAGAAAGTTTTTTAGTTAAGGTGGAAATAGACATAAGTAGAGGAATACCTGCATTTAATATTGTAGGACTACCGAGTACAGAGGTAAGAGAAGCTAGGGAGAGAGTAAAGTCAGCTGTAATTAATGCAGGTTATGATTTTCCAAACTCACGAATAGTTATCAATTTATCTCCAGCAGATATGAGAAAAGAAGGTTCTTTTTTAGATTTACCCATGAGTGTGGGAATTCTTAGAAAATACATAAACAAAAAAGACTCTTATTTAGATGAAAGTATATTTGTAGGTGAACTATCTTTAGATGGTCATTTGAGGAAGGTTAAAGGCATTTTACCTTTAGTTATTGGTGCAAAAAAAGAAAAGTTCAAAAGAATATTTATTCCTTATGATAACTTTAATGAAAGTAATTTTATTGATGGAATAGATATAATTCCTATAAAAAATTTAAATGAATGTATTAATTATTTAAATGGCAAAGAAGAAATAAATAATAATTATAAGGAATTAGAAATAAATAATATGACAATGGATTATAATGAAGATTTTCAGGATGTAAAGGGGAATTATTTTGTAAAAAGAGCAAGTGAAATAGCTGCTGCAGGAAATCATAATCTTATGATGGTAGGACCTCCAGGCTCAGGTAAAACAATGATAGCAAAGCGTATTAGAACCATACTTCCTAAATTAAGTAAAGAAGAAGTTATAGAAATAAGTAAAATTTATAGCATAGCAGGTATGTTAGATGAAAAATTTGGAATTGTAAATCAAAGACCATTCAGATCACCTCACCACAGTACAACTATACAATCTTTAGTAGGGGGAGGATATAATTCTAAGCCGGGAGAAATAGTTTTAGCTCACAGGGGAGTTTTGTTTTTAGATGAAATAGGAGAATTTCATAGAAATACTTTAGAAAGTCTAAGACAGCCCATGGAAGACAGATATGTCAATATAAGTCGTTTAAAATACAGTGTAAAATATCCTTGCAATATGTTAGTTATAGGTGCTATGAATCCTTGTCCATGTGGATATTATATGTCAAATAAAGAATGTCGATGCAGACCTTACGATATAAATAGATATAAAAATAAATTATCAGGACCTCTTTTAGATAGATTTGATTTATTTGTGGAAGTGGGAGAAATTTCTTATAGTGAACTCAACAAAAAGTGCCAAGGTGAAAAATCACAAGACATAAGAAAAAGAGTAGAAAAAGCCAGAAAAATACAAAAATCAAGATTTGAAAATAAAAATATATACACAAATAATGAAATGACATCAAAAGATATAGATAAATATTGTGTCTTAGATGATAAGAGCAGAGAAATTACTAATAAAATTTTTGATAAATATAAATTAAGCAATAGAAGTTATACAAAATTAATAAAAATATCGAGAACCATAGCTGATTTGGAAGGTGAAGAAAAAATAAATTCAAATAATATAATGGAAGCTTTTTCATTTAGAAAAGCTTATTATGATTATTTTAGATAGGAGAAAAAAATGGAGAAAAAGGATATTTATTTAGGGATTGATTCAATAAAAGGAATAAGTAGCATAACTCTTGGTAAAATAATAGATGAAGTAGGCACTGTGGAGGACATTATAAATCTTAAGGAAAAAGATATATATAATTTAAAAAATATAAGTTTAAATATTAAAGAAAATTTAGTAAAATATATTAGTCATTTCAATTTAAATGAAATTAAGGAAAAATTATATAAAAACTCTATTGAGTATATTTGTATAGAAGATGAAGAATATCCAAATAAACTTAGAAATATTTATAATCCTCCTTTAGTATTATTTTATAAAGGAGATTTATCCATAATAAATAATAATTTAAACATAGCAATGGTTGGCTCTAGAAAACCTACACCTTACGGAATTGATTGTGCACAGAAAATAAGCTATGAATTATCACAAAGAAATATTAACATAATTAGTGGGTTGGCCTTTGGTATAGACTCATGTTCTCACAGAGGATGTATGAAGGGAAATGGAAAAACTATTGCAGTTTTAGCATCTTCTCTAGAAAATATAACACCAAGGAGCAATGAAAAGCTAGCTAATGAAATATTAGAAGATGGAGGGTTACTTATATCAGAATATAATGTGGGGCATATAGTAACTCGTGGATGCTTTCCATCTAGAAATAGAATATTAAGTGGTATAAGTGATGGCATAATTGTTGTTGAAGCTGCACAAAAAAGTGGAGCTTTAATTACAGCAGATTTAGGTATGGAGCAAGGAAAAAATATTTTTGCAATACCTGGAAATATTTATTCTGATATGAGTAGAGGTTGTCATAAAATAATAAAAGAAGGAGCCAAATTAGTAGAAAATATTGAAGATATTTTAGAAGAATATAATAATAGTGCTTTTAATAATAATGAAATTAGTATAGAATATGATATTAAAGGTCTAAGTGATGAATCCAAAAAAATAATGGAAGCTATAAAAAGACAAGGTATCTTGCAAATTGATGAAATTTGTGATAATACTGATATGGACATAAAAATTGTAAATTCCATAATAAATGAATTATTATTAAAAGACTTAGTTGTTGAAATGAATAATAAAATGTATAGTATAAATTAAATAAAAATAAGGGTGGGGGTGTAACAATGGCAAAAACATTAGTAATTGTGGAATCGCCTGCAAAAGCTAAAACAATTGAAAAATTCTTAGGAAAGAGCCATTATACTGTAAAAGCATCAGTAGGTCATGTGAGAGATTTACCTAAAAGTACTTTAGGTGTTGATATAGATAATAATTTTGAACCAAGATATATTAACATAAGAGGTAAAGGTGACTTAATAAAAGAACTAAAGAAAGAAGCTAAAAAGGCCAAAAGGGTATATCTAGCAACGGACCCCGATAGAGAAGGGGAAGCTATATCTTGGCATTTAGCTTATATTTTAGGTATAGATGAAAATGACGAATGCAGAATTGAATTTAATGAAATAACAAAAGATGCTATCAAAAAAGCTATAAAAAATCCAAGAAATATAGATTTAAAATTAGTAGATGCTCAACAAGCAAGAAGAGTACTTGATAGATTACTTGGTTATCAAATAAGTCCAATACTTTGGGCAAAAGTTAGAAAAGGGCTTAGTGCTGGTAGGGTACAATCAGTTACAACTAAGCTAATATGCGAAAGAGAAAGAGAAATTAATGATTTTGTACCAAAGGAATATTGGAGTCTAGAAATAGAAGGCAAAACTAAAGATAATGAAAATATAACTTTTAAATTTATTTCTTATAATAATGAGAAAATAGAATTAAATAATGAAGAAGAAGTTAATCATATTTTAGAAAATATAAAAAATGAAAAACTTGTAGTTGAAAAAATAGAATCAAAAACAAGAAGAAAATCAGCACCAAAGCCATTTACAACTAGTATGCTTCAACAAGAAGCAGCCAATAAATTATCTTTTACAACTAAAAAGACAATGATGGTAGCTCAAGAATTATATGAAGGTGTTGATATTGAAGGTGAAGGAACTGTAGGTCTTATATCTTATATAAGAACTGATTCAAAGAGAATATCTGATGAAGCTAAAGAAAAAGCTAAAACATACATAATAGATGATTTAGGTGAAAAATACTACAAAGAACATAAAGAAAAGAAAGACAATAAAGAAAAGAAAAAAGTTCAAGATGCCCATGAGGCCATTAGACCAACTTCTGTATTTAGAACACCAGATAGTATAAAAAGTTCTCTAAGTAGAGATCAATTTAAACTTTATAACTTAATATGGAGAAGATTTGTAGCAAGTCAAATGGAAGATTCACTATTTGATGTCTTAACTGTAGATTGCAAAATAGGAAATGCTCTATTTAGAGCTAGTGGATCTGTTATGAAATTTGATGGTTATACTAAAGTATATAATTTCACGGAAAGACAAGACAAAATACTTCCTCCAATAGCCGAAAATGATGAATTAGAAGTAAATAAGTTTTTACCAAATCAACATTTTACTCAGCCACCTGCAAGATATACAGAGGCTAGTTTAGTAAAAACACTAGAAGAACTTGGGATAGGTAGACCTAGTACGTATGCGCCAACTATAACAACTATTTTAAATAGAGGTTATGTGGAAAAAGAAGGTACAAGCCTACATCCAACAGAGCTTGGTATGATTGTTACTGATATTTTAGATATAAACTTCCAAAAATTTATTGATGTGGACTTTACTGTTCAAATGGAAAGTAAACTAGATGAAATTGAAGAAGGCGATATTCAATGGAAAGATGTTGTTGGTGAGTTTTACGAACCACTTAGAGAAGCAATAAAAGAAGCAAATGAAAAAATCGAAAAGATAAATATGGACGAAGAAACTGATGAAATTTGTGAAGAATGTGGATCTAATATGGTTATAAAATATGGCAGATTTGGTAAATTTATGGCCTGCAAAAATTATCCAGAGTGTAAAAATACTAAACCGTTAGTCAATAAAATTGGTGTTAAATGTCCAAAATGTAAAGATGGAGAAATTATTTTAAGAAAATCTAAAAAAGGTAAGGCCTTTTATGGATGTTCAAATTATCCAGAATGTGACTTTATAAGCTGGAATAAACCAACGGGAGAAGTATGCAAAGAATGTGGATCTTATATGGTAGAAAAACGTACTAAAAGTGAAGCAAAAGAAGTATGCTCTAACAAGGAATGCAAAGCGGAAGGTAGAATTTTAGAGTAAGATTTTGGAAATTACAGAATATTTAGAAAAATAACAACAATTTATTGTTATGTATGCTAATTTATGTTAGAATAAATTAGGAAAACGTAAGCAAATAACTAAGAAATTAGAGAATATAAAATTCTTGAAACCTTAAACTTTGTTAAGGAGATGATTAAATGGCAAGTGAAGTATTACAAAAGACAAGAAAGATTAATAAGACTCTTCAAACAAGCGGAGGTAGTAGTGTATCATTTAATTTATTAGCAGAAACTCTAGGAGAAGTACTAGGAGCTAATATATATGTAATTAGTGCAAAAGGAAAAGTATTAGGTCTTTACTTAACAGATGTACAAGATAGTTCTGTTATAGAAGATGAAGAAACTAAGTTACAAGTTTTCCCACAAGCATATACACAAAGTGTCTTAAAAATAAATGAAACATTAGAAAATTTAACTGGAGAAAAAGTATTAGAAGTATTTCCATATGAGCAAGGAAGACTAGAAAAATATACGACTATTGTTCCCATCTTAGGAAGCGGACAAAGACTTGGAACACTAGTAGTATCAAGATATAATGATAAATTTACAGATGATGATTTAGTAATATCTGAGTACAGTGCTACAGTTATAGGTATGGAAATTTTAAGAGGTTTAAGTGAAGAGATGGAAGTGGAAATGAGAAAAACTGCTGTTGTTCAAATGGCAATAGGAACTCTATCTTACTCAGAACTTGAAGCTGTAGAACATATATTTAAAGAATTAGAAGGTAATGAAGGATTACTTGTGGCAAGTAGAATAGCTGATAGAGTAGGTATTACGAGGTCGGTAATAGTTAATGCTCTTAGAAAATTTGAAAGTGCAGGAGTAATAGAATCAAGATCTCTAGGTATGAAAGGGACTCATATAAAAATTCTTAATGACAAATTAATACCAGAGCTTAAAAAAGTAAGAAGTAATTATTAATAAAAAAGGTATCTTTATAAAGATACCTTTTTAAATTATAATTGGAGATAGTAGTATGTTTACAATAATGATAATAGACGATAATGTGCAACTTCAAAATGAAATTGGAAATTTATTAATCGTAAATGGTTATGGAGTTTTAAAACCAAAAGATTTTAATAATATACCTAAAATAGTAAAAGAAGACAACCCGGATTTAATATTATTAGATATAAATCTTCCAAATGATGATGGATTTAAAATATGTACAGAGATACGTAGCTTTTCAAAGATACCTATAATTTTTATAACAAGTAGAAATACAAATATAGATGAGCTTATGGCAATAACCTTAGGCGGAGACGACTTTATAACAAAACCTTATAATACTCAAATTCTTTTAGCTAGAATTAATGCACTTATTAAAAGAGCTTATCCTAATAATTCCAACTTAGACGTAATTGAACATAATGGTTTTAAGTTAAATATTTTATCAAGTACTATTGAGTATAATGGCAATAGTGAAGAACTTACAAAAAATGAAATGAAAATATTGTACTACTTATTAATAAATAAAGGAAAGATAGTATCTAGAGCAGCGATTATGGAATACTTATGGGATAGTTCTATGTTTGTAAATGATAATACTCTTACAGTAAATATAACAAGAATAAGAAATAAAATTGAAGAAATAGGATTAAAGGATTTTATTAAAACTAAAAGAGGACAAGGTTATATAATATGATTTTTAAAGAGTATCTAAAATATAATATAGCAAATATATTGTTAAATATAATATCTTTAATATTTTTGGAAGTATTTCTTTTAAGTATAGGTAATGAATTAAAACCATTAGTAATTATAGCTATAATTTGGATATGTGTTTTATTTAGTTATTTGATTATGGCATATATAAAAAGAAAAAATCATTTTAAATTTGTAGAAAAGTGTATATGCAATATAGATAAAAAATATTTAATAAGTGAGGTATTAGATGTACCACCTTTTATTGAAGCAAAGCCCTATTATTTTCTTTTGAAAAAATCAAGTAAAGCAATGAGGGAAGAGATTAATAAGGAAAAACTAAGATTACAGGATTATAAAGAGTATATAGAACAATGGATTCATGAAGTAAAAACACCAATTTCTCTTATTAAATTAATTGAAGAAAATAATAGAAATGATAAAAGTTCAGCAATACTTATGCAATTGGAAGAAATAGATAGATATGTAGAACAAGCTTTATTTTATGCAAGAAGCGAGTATGTTGATAAAGATTATCTTATAAAGGAGATAAGTCTTAAAAGTTGTGTAAATAATGTTATTACAAGAAATAAGCAAGGATTTATTTTAAATAATATTGATATAGAAATTGAAAATATAGATACAGATGTATATTGTGATAGTAAATGGCTTGAATTTATTTTACACCAGATAATAGTAAATTCTATAAAGTATAGAAATAACATAAATCCAAAAGTTAAGATATATTTACAAGAAATTAAAAATGGGACTAAATTGATTATTGAGGATAATGGTATTGGAATTCCTAAAAATGAAATAGACAGAGTATTTGAAAAAGGATTTACAGGAAATCTAGGTCGTATAAACAGTAAATCTACAGGAATTGGATTATATTTGTGTAAAAAATTATGTGATAAATTAGGAATATTAATAGGCATAGAATCAGAAATAGATACTTATACAAAAGTTAGTATTATTTTCCCTAGTGGAAGTTTTTGTAAGTTCTAAGTTAACAATGTGACAATATTGTCACCTAAAAGTAAGATTAAATCGAATCTAGTATGGAACATATAAGTTAAAATATCTTTGAGGTGATAATAATGAATGAAGTATTAAAAATAGACAATATTGAAAAATACTATGGCAATAAAGGTAATATAGTTAAAGCAGTTGATGGAATAAGCTTTAATGTTAAAAAAGGTGAATTTGTAGGAGTAATGGGACCATCAGGGTCAGGAAAGACAACTTTATTAAACTTGATAGCTACAATTGATGATGTAAGTTCAGGAAATATTTATTTGGATGGAAAAGATTTAACTGAAATAAACCAGAAAAAAATAGCAAAGTTTAGAAGAGAAAATTTAGGTTTTATATTCCAAGATTTTAATTTATTAGATACATTGACTATACATGAAAATATAGCTTTAGCACTAACTATAAATAAAACTAAAAAGAGTGAGATAGACAATAAAGTAATAAATATAGCAAAAGAACTAGGAATAGAAGAATTACTCTCAAAATATCCTTATGAGGTATCAGGTGGACAAAAACAAAGAACTGCATGTGCAAGGGCATTAGTAACCAATCCTAAACTTATATTAGCAGATGAACCAACAGGTGCATTAGATTCAAAAGCAGCTCAAATGTTAATAGAAATGATATCAAATTTAAATAGGAATTTAGAGGCAACAATATTAATGGTAACTCATGATTCATTTACAGCGAGCTATTGTGATAGGATATTATTTATTAAGGATGGCAAAATCTTTACAGAGTTAGTAAGAGGAACAAATACAAGACGACAGTTTTTCAATAAAATTTTAGATGTAGTAGCTTTGTTAGGTGGTGATGTTAGAGATGTACGCTCAGCTAGCCAAAACTAATATAAGAAAAGCTATTAAAGATTATTTGATTTATTTTATAACTATAACAATATGTGTTAGTTTATTTTATGCAATTACATCACTGTCTAGTTCAAGTTATGAATTAATAACAGAAGAATCTTATAATTTTAGAAATTTAAAATTAATATTACAGTATTCAACTTATGTAATTACAGCAATTCTTATCTTGCTTGTGGCATATGTTAATAAATATATGATAGGAAGGCGTAAAAGAGAATTTGCTACATATGTATTGCTTGGGGCAGAACAAAACAGCATATCAATGATGTTTTTTATTGAAACAATTGTAGTAGGCGTTTTAGCTATAATAGCAGGAATATTTGTAGGAACTTTATTTTCTCAAGTAATTACAGCAATGGTGTTAATAAGTGCAAAGCAGGAAGTAGTTTTTAGTATAAAGTTGTATTTAGATACAGTGGCAATTACATTTATATTTTTTATATCTATGTTTTGTATAATCGGACTTTATAATATTATAGTTTTAAGAAAAATAAAGCTTATAGATATGTTAAATGCACACAAACAAGTAGAATTTCAATTTAAAAGAAGTAAGAAAGTATACATATCAATATTTGTAGTATCAATAATTATGTATATTATTAGTGGCAGTTATACTGTTAAATTAATAAATTCAGAAATTGATTATAGTGTAAAACTATTGATATACATAGGGATATCTTTAATAACTTTTATAATAGGTACTTATGCATTATTTTATTCAATTTCTTATATTATGATTTGTATAAAAAATAAATGGGTTAATTTTAAATATGAAGGTACAAATTTATTTTTAATAGGATCCATAGTATCTAAGGTAAAGACAGCACCAATATTAATGGCTACAATATCAATTACTTTTTTAGGTGCTATGATAAGTTTTATAATGACACTTGTAATGTCTCAGTGGGCAATGGGCTATTTAGATATGAGAGTTCCTTACGATATAGACATAAGGAATAATTATAGTACTAATTTTTTAGCTAAATCTAATATAGATGATATTAAAGTGCTTCCTAAATTAGATTATAGTGAGATTGTGGAATACTTAAATAATAATGGTGCAGTCATAGAGAGTTATTGTCAGGTAGAAAAATATATTATAAGTTATGATGAGTCAACTTTAGCCATAAAACTAAGTGATTTTAATAAATTAAGAGCTATGCTAGGATACAATGAAATTGAACTTAAAAATAATGAATTTACAACTCAATGGCATAATGCCGCTAGTGACGAAGTAGTAAATGATTATGTAGTCAAAAATTCAAATTTGAATATCAATGGAATAACATATAATATTAGTCAAGATTCAAGTTATAAAGATTCCATTGGAGAAGGTTTTTACTTTAATTCTGATAATATTATAATTTTACCAGATAGAGTATGTGATAATCTTGATTTTATAGAGACTAATTTTGTTGCTAATATTGAAAATAAGATGAAATATGAAGAAGCTAATGAATTTAGGCAAAATTATATTTATGAGTGGTTTAGAAATAATAATTCTAAATTTGTAACAAAGTATAGTAATGAAAATGATATAACAGATAGTGTAATTGACATAAGAATTAAATCACTAGAAATTAATAATATATTAACAACAACCTTAGCAATGAGAATTCTTGGAGTATATTTAGGAATAGTGCTTTTAATGATAAGTTTAACTATTTTATCACTTAGCCAGCTTACTGAATCTATTGAGCATAAAGATAGGTTTAATGTGCTTGGGAAATTAGGTGTTGAAGAAGATCAAATAAATAAGATTATTTTAAAACAAATTTCAATATATTTTATAGTACCTATTGCTATAGCAATGATTGGGGCTGCTATATTTATATATAATTATTATATAATTTATAATGATATAATTACAATTTTTGTTGGAAATATAGAATTTATTTTAAGTATAATCTTTGGAGTTGCTTTAATGCTTGTAATTTATATGTGTTACTTTATAGGAACGTATTATACATTTAAAAGAAATATTAATATTAATTTGCCTTAATAAAACTATTAACAGAGAAAAATAATATTACAAGATATTTTTTTAGATTTTTTATAAAACAAATAGATATAGTAGATAGTTAATATTATAAAGGTTGAGAGGTTAAGAAGTAGCTCATTTGTTGGAATGGATTACTTTTATATATTTTGTAAATCATAAATTAAATACCAGAATGTATTATAAAAAAACACCTGCGAAACTCAATGTATGCACTGCACCCCGATTGTTGGACCAAAAATCTAACGATTGGGGTGTTTTGCATGACAAAATATGATTATGAATTAAAAAAACGAGTAGTAACAGCATATTTAAATGGATGCATATATGTAGCTGTATAATAAAGACCATCATATTCTTATGTAACTTCTGTTACTCCTTAAAAGATGTTTTTACTTCTTTAGCTCCTTTTGGAAGGTGTTGTTTTGTATATTCTATAGATTCTTCCATAGTACGTTCTATTGGATTAGATTCACCACAATTTGAAGCATCAGATAATTTTTTTCTTATTTCCGCAATGTCATTTTGTTCATCTTTTTTGTTTTCTATTGATGAACTAGTTGCTGGACTTTATGAATTAGTTTCTTTGTTGCAACCAACAAAAAATACAGAAGCTACTATTAGAAATATACTAACAACCCTTGACTTCATAACAAAACCTCCTTAACATCTAAATTATAGTAGCTATGTGTTTAGCATCAATTTTAAGTGTAGGATGTGGAAGTATAAGTGAAGAAAACAAGCCTAATGAAAGATATGAAAATGTAAAAAAAGAAGACTTAACTTATGATACTGAAAAAGACGACTCAAAAGATAATGAAAAAGAAGTAATAACAGAAGTATATTCTGCTGATTCAATAAAAAATGATATTAATTATAAAAAGATTTTACAAGGATTTTCATATGCTTCAGAAAGCAATCCATGTGAATCAGGCAATAGAATTGGTAAAAAAACTTCTTCCAGAGGATATAAAGCAGGTTGATTCAACAATGGATGAAGAAGTTAATAAGGAATATATTTATTATGAATCTTCTAAAGGTAATTTCAGAGTAGGACTATCCTATGGATATGAATTTAATGATGAAAATATAGATGTAGTAAATAAAAATAAAATCGTTGGTATAGATTATAGTAAAGAGATAAAATAATAATACTAATAAATTTATTTAAGTAACAATAAATATTTACGAACTTAGTAATTCGTAATATTAATATAATGTGAATCAAAAAAATAGGAGTATATAAATCAATTGGTATACCCCTACTTTTTTATTATTAAAATTGTTTTTAATATCAACACTATATTAAAACATAGCTAATTTTTAAATTGCAATGAGTACAATATATTATTATTTTGGTTTTGATAAAATAGGATTAAACTGAAAGTATATACAATTAAAAAGATATTTATTGTATAATATGGCATTATAAATACATTGATAATTGTTTGGAGGATAGAACAATGCAAACTTTAGCGGAGAAATTTAGACCAAAATCTTTATATGATATAGTGGGTCAAGAACACATATTAGGAAAGGGAAAAGTTCTTAGAAGGTTGATAGAAAATAAAAACGTTAGTAACTTGATTTTATTTGGACCTCCAGGTATAGGTAAGACAACAATTGCACAATTAGTAGCAAAAGGAAGTAACAAGAAATTATTTAAACTCAACGGAACAACTGCATCTGTAAAAGATATACAAGAAATAGCTAAAACATTAGATACTTTAGAGGGGTATAATGGGGTCGTGGTATATCTTGATGAAATACATGCTTTTTCTAAAAATCGACAAAGTTCTATTTTGAGTTATCTTGAAACAGGACAAATAACTTTAATTGCTAGTACAACAGAAAATCCATATCATTCTATTCATCCAGCTATATTAAGTAGATGTATGGTTTTTGAGCTAAAACCAATAAGTAATGAGGATATAATTAAAAGATTAAAGGTTTGTATAAATAAAGCAAGTGATTCATGGAGGAATATTAGCTATGATGATGACGCTTTAAAATATATAGCTAACATTTCTAATGGTGATTTAAGAAAGGCGATTAGTATACTTGAATTAATCATAAATTCTTATCTTACTGAAGAACTTCATATAGATGTAGATATAGTCAAAGAAGTATCTCAAAAAAATATTGTGATGGATGAATCTCAATACTATGATTGTATAAGTATGTTACAAAAAAGCATAAGAGGTAGTGATGTAGATGCTTCATTACTAGCACTTGCAATGCTTATAAAAGGTGGAGTTGATTTAGAAAAAATTATAAGGCGTTTATTAGTTATAGCATCAGAAGATTGCTTAGGAATGGGTAATATGTATTCTACATTTTACGCTTTAACACAAGCATCTAAGGAGGTTGGTGGGGTGGAAGCTTCTATAGTTCTATCACATGCAGTTATCATACTTGCTACATCACCTAAATCAAATAGTGCTTATACTGCCATAAAAGCGGCTATGAATGACGTAGAAAATATTAATATAGGAGATATACAACCGTACTTAAGAGATGCTCATTATAGCGGAGCTGAAAAGTTAGGAAGGACAGGATATAAATATCCGCATGATTACCCTAATAACTATGTTGAACAAGAATATATGCCAGAAAATCTAAAAGGGCGAGTTTATTATCATCCTGGAAATAATAAATATGAAAATGCAATAAAGGAATATTGGAAAAAAATAAAGGCATGATTTTGAAAACCACTATGTAAAACAACAGAATATAGCAGATGTCATCAAAAATAAAAAAGCTATAATAAATATATAAAAATATTTATTATAGCTTTTTTATGTTAATATTTTTATCGTTTTAAACTTCTTCGTGAGGTGTTGTCTTCATTTTGTTGTTTAAATTATGTTTTTTAGTTCTAGTTTTTTTGCTTAGTTTAGCTTCATCTTGAGAGGCTATTTTAACATTAACCTCCACATCATTTGCATGGCAAACACCCAGTTCATCACCTAGTTCAAGTTTTTCATTTTCTAAATCCTTCATTTTTTTAGTACTAGGTCTTTTTTTATTAGTCATTTTTTCACATCCTTAATAAATTTATAACATTATTATTTGTTTTATATCCTTTTAAAATTCCTACAAAATATAATAAAATCAAATATTATTAATATACATATAGTATAAAATAATTTTTAATTGCAACTGTCATTAAAGAATCTTAATATTAATAATGAGGGATAGATAAATTTAATTTTTATTGGGAAGTAATATCAGGGGGAATGTCAATGATTCAAAGACTTAATAATACTTATCATAAAAAAGTTATTGAATACTTGTATAGAGAAAAAGAAGTTAATATTTTTCTAATCAGCGATATAGAACGATATGGATATGACAGCTATTTTTTTAGCATTTATGGCGGAATAAACAAAAAGGGAGAAATAGAAGGGCTTTTGCTTAAATGCTTCGAATTTATTATTTTTTATGCTTATGATGAATTTGATGTGGATGAATTTGCCTCTTTTATCAATGAAAGTGATTGTGAAGAAGTATGTGGTAAATCTGAAGTTTTAGAAAAATTAGAAAAAAAGATTGATCTAAAAAGATTTAGAAAGGTAAATATATTTAAATTATCAAAATTAAGTCAACTGCCAATATATAAAGAAGACAATATTAAATTAAAAAAAATAAGGTTTGGCAACTTAAATAAAATAGTTAGACTATATGAAGAAATAGATGAATTTGAAAATACAACGGTGGACAACATAAAAGCCAGTCTAAAAACAGGAAGAGGATATTGTGTAGAAAGGGATGGAAAAGTTGTATCCATGGCAAAGACCACATCTGAAAATAAAACTAATGCAATGATAATAGGGGTAGGAACTCATCCTAAATATAGAAATCGAAGTTATGCTAGTAAATGTCTAATAAAAATTTGCAATGAATTAATACAAGAAAGAAAAATACCATGCTTATTTTGTGATAATGAAAAGGCAAGTGAAATTTACGAAAAAGTAGGTTTTGAAAAAATAGGATATTGGAGTATATATAAAAAGTATCTATAAAATAAAGAAGATAATTTGAATTTTCAAGTTATCTTCTTTTTAATTTGGGTATAAATTTATTAAATTAAAGAATAAAAATAAAAAAATTTAATTCTGATAAAAATAGTCAGAAATAAATCTTGACAAATTTAGTAGGAAATAATAAAATGATATTAAAGTAATTCATACAAGTTTAGTAGGAATTATATTAGACACAGAGGGTGATAAAAAATGAAATTATCAACTAAAGGGAAGTATGGTCTAAAAGCGATATTTGAACTGTCTTTGCATGTAGACGAAGGGCCTATGTCTGTCAACATGATTGCTAGTAAACAAAATATACCAGAACAATACTTAGAACAAATATTTTCAAAAATGAAAAAAGCCAAACTAGTTACAAGTGTAAGAGGAGCACAAGGAGGATATTTGCTTAACGAAAAACCTCAAGATATTACAGTAGGAGATGTACTTACTGTATTAGAAGGTCCAGTATCCTTATCTCAATGTATAATAGACGAAGGTTGCTGTGAAAATTCTAATGACTGCTCTACTAAATTAGTTTGGGAAAAATTAAAAAAGGGTATAGAAGACGTATTAAACTCAATTACTCTACAAGACATGATTGATGATTACAATAAGAAGAATAACATAAAAGAATTTGATATAACAAAATTAATGAATACTAAAAAATAGGAGATGACTATACAATGGAAAAAAGAAGATTATACATGGATTATTCAGCAACTACTCCAACTAAAAAAGAAGTTGTAGAAGAAATGATGCCATACTTTACTGAAACTTTTGGGAATGCATCAAGTTTCCACTTATTCGGTAGAGAAGCAAAAAAGGCTTTAGATATGTCAAGAAAAAGGGTAGCATCACTTGTTAATGCTGACCCAAATGAAATATACTTTACTAACGGTGGTAGCGAAAGTGATAACTGGGCTTTAGAAGGAACTGCTTTTGCAAGAAGAGATAAAGGTAACCACATAATAACAAGTAAAATAGAACATCATGCTATACTTCATACTTGTGAATACTTAGAAAAAGTTCACGGATTCGAAGTAACTTACTTAGATGTGGATGCTAACGGTAAAGTTGACTTAGAACAATTAAAAAGAGAAATAAAAGATACTACTATATTAGTAAGTATAATGTATGCAAATAATGAAATAGGAACTATACAACCTATAAAAGAAATAACTGAAATAGCTCATGCGCACGGTGCACTAATGCATACAGATGCTGTTCAAGCAGCTGGAAATATACCAGTAGATGTTAAAGACTTAGGTGTAGACTTAATGAGTATGTCAGGACACAAAATATACGGACCAAAAGGTATAGGTTCACTATATATAAGAAAAGGTGTTAGAATACACAACCTTATACATGGTGGAGCTCAAGAAAGAAAGAAAAGAGCTGGTACTGAAAATATACCTGCAATAGTAGGATACGGAAAAGCTGCTGAAATGGCAAAAGAAAATATGGAACACCATATAGCAGAATTAACTAGACTTAGAGAAAAATTAATAGCTGGTGTAATGGAAAGAATACCTCACACTAGATTAAATGGTCATAGAACTGATAGATTACCAGGAAATACAAACTTCTCATTTGAATTTATAGAAGGTGAAGGAATACTTCTATTATTAGACCAAGTTGGAATAGCTGGTTCAAGTGGTTCAGCTTGTACATCAGGATCTTTAGATCCATCACATGTTTTAATGGCAATAGGATTAACTCATGAATGGGCTCATGGATCTTTAAGACTTACAGTGGGAGATTTTACTACAGATGAAGATATAGACTACATCTTAGAAAAATTACCACCAGTAATAGAAAGACTTAGAATGTTATCACCTTTATATAACACTTATTTAAAAGAACAAAAAGAAAAACAAGCTGTTAAATAATAGATAAAAATATATAGTTATTAATTAGGAGGAAAAAATTATGCAATATAGTGATAAAGTAATGGATCATTTCTTAAACCCAAGAAATGTTGGACAAATAGAAGACGCAAGTGGTGTTGGTGAAGTAGGAAACGCTAAATGTGGAGATATAATGAAAATATTCTTAGATATAGAAGATGAAATAATAAAAGACGTTAAATTCCAAACTTTTGGATGCGGATCTGCTATAGCGTCTTCATCAATGGCAACTGAAATGGTAAAAGGAAAAAGTATACATGAAGCATTAGCTTTAACTAATAAAGCTGTTGCAGAAGCTTTAGATGGTCTTCCACCAGTAAAAATGCACTGTTCAGTTTTAGCAGAACAAGCTATAAAAGCTGCTTTAATAGACTATGCTAAGAAAAATAATATACACATACCAGAATTAGATGGTATAGTTATAGATGATGACCATGATCATCACCATGATATAGAAGATGAAGATTAATAATTAAAAAATAAAAATCTTTGGGGTATTTATCTCAAAGATTTTTTTTGTCCATAATTAAAGAGAATAAATTTTAAATTATGCTTTTAAAAATTATTGAAAGTATATATAATATAGAGAATGAGGTGATTTAGAAAATGAGCAAAAGAGTAATGATAGGTATGAGTGGTGGAGTTGATAGTTCTGTTGCTGCATATCTACTTAAAAAACAAGGATATGAAGTAATCGGTGTTACCATGAAATTATGGCAAGACGATGAAGAATATGATTTAATTGAAAATGATGGTGGATGTTGTTCCCTTGAAGCTGTAGAAGATGCAAGAGCAGTTGCAGATAAGTTAGGGATACCATTTTATGTTTTAAACTTCAAAGAAGTATTTAAAGAAAAAGTAATAGATTATTTTATTGATGAATATTTACAAGGAAGAACTCCAAATCCATGTATAGCGTGTAATAAACATATAAAATTTGATGATTTATACAGAAGAGCCATGGCACTTGGATGTGATTATGTGGCGACTGGTCACTATGCTAAAATAGAAAAAGACGAAGAAACTGGTAGATATTTACTTACAAAATCAGTTACAGACAAAAAAGACCAAACTTATGCTTTATATAATTTAACACAAGAACAATTAGAGCATACTCTTTTACCAATAGGAGACTATGAAAAAGAAAGAGTTAGAGAAATAGCAAAAGAAATGGGTATGGATGTTCACAATAAACCAGATAGCCAAGAAATTTGTTTCGTAAAAGATAATGACTATGCAAACTATGTAAAAAGACATTCAAATAAACGTATTAAAGAAGGTAATTTTGTAGATACTAAAGGTAATGTTCTTGGAAAACATAAAGGAATTATTTATTACACAATAGGTCAAAGAAAAGGTCTTGGAATAGCTTTTGGTAAACCAATGTTTGTTCTTGACATAAATCCAAAAACAAACGAAGTTATATTAGGTTCAAATGACGATTTATTCAACAGAGAATTAATTGCAAAAGACGTAAATTTAATAACAATTGATAAAATAAGAGAACCAATAAGAGTTGAAGCTAAAATAAGATATTCTGCTAAACCATCACCAGCAACAGTTTATAACAACGGTGATGATAGCATAAAAATAGTATTTGATGAGCCACAAAGAGCTATCACAAAAGGACAATCAGTAGTAATGTACCAAGGTGATAAAGTTGTTGGTGGAGGAATTATAGACAAAAGTTTATAATTAGTCTTGATTAAAAATTAAAAATTTAGTAGAATTACTATATACAAATGAAATTTTACAAATAATTTAAATACAGTGAAAAGAAGTAGTAAAATATTTGAAGTCTTCACAGAGAAGGAGTCGTGGTGAGAGCTCCTAGAATAGAATATTTGAAGCAGTCTTGGAGTATCAATCTGGAAATTAAGTATAGATTGACGGTAGTTCCGTTATAGCTAAGGTTTTCTGAAGATATCATATTTTATGATAATTAGGGTGGTACCGCGAATATACCTCGCCCCTATATAGTTTTATATAGGTGCGAGTTTTTTTAATTTAAAAATATAATTTTCAATTTAAATAGATATATATTTTAATTAAAAATTATATAAAATTTAGACAATTTTTTATTTGTAAAAATTAATAGATAAATAGGAGGATGCAAATAATGCAAAAATTAGGAACTAATGAAATTAGAAAAAGATTTTTAGATTTCTTTGAATCAAAAGGGCACTATGTTGGTAAAAGTTCATCTTTAATACCAAACAACGATAAAAGTTTATTACTTATAAACTCAGGGATGGCTCCACTTAAAAATTACTTCTCAGGTGTTGAAGTTCCACCAAGCAAGAGAATGTCTACTTGCCAAAAATGTATAAGAACTGGTGATATAGAAAACGTAGGGAAAACTGCTAGACACGGTACTTTCTTCGAAATGATGGGTAACTTCTCATTTGGAGATTACTTCAAACCAGAAGCTATAACTTGGGCATGGGAATTTATAACTGAGCATTTAAATATACCAGTAGAAAAATTATGGGTAACTGTTTACTTAGATGATGATCAAGCTCATGATTTCTGGGAAAAAGAAATAGGGGTACCTGCAGACAGAATAGTTAGACTTGGAAAAGATGATAATTTCTGGGAGATAGGTCTTGGACCATGTGGACCATGTTCAGAAATATACTTCGATAGAGGAGAAAAATACGGATGTGGTAGTCCTGACTGTAAACCAGGATGTGACTGTGACAGATACTTAGAATTCTGGAACTTAGTTTTCACACAATTTGATAGACAAGAAGATGGAACTTATCCAGAACTAGCTAACAAAAACATAGATACAGGTATGGGTCTTGAAAGAATGGCTTGTATAATGCAAGATGTTGATAATATATTCGAAATAGACACTATAAAATATATAATTCAAGGAATAGAAGAATTAGCTAACATAAAATACGGAGAAGATGACAAAAAAGACGTATCAGTAAGAATAATAACTGACCATATGAGAGCTATGAGTTTCTTAATAGCTGATGGTGTATTACCTTCAAATGAAGGAAGAGGATATGTTCTTAGAAGATTACTTAGAAGAGCTGCTCGTCATGGAAAATTATTAGGAATAAAAGAAGATTTCTTATACAAATTATATGACAGAGTTAAAGAAGTAAGTGGAGAAGCTTACCCAGAATTAGTTGAAAAAGAAAGCTACGTTAAAAAAGTAATAAAAATAGAAGAAGAAAAATTTAATGAAACACTAGACCAAGGTGTGGAAATATTAAACGGATATATAGCTGAATTAAAAGAAGCTAATGAAACTGTTTTAAGTGGAGATAAAGCATTCAAACTTTACGATACTTATGGATTCCCTCTAGATTTAACTGAAGAAATATTAGAAGAACAAGGATTCGGTATAGATGAAGAAGGATTCCACAAAGAAATGGAAGAACAAAGACAAAGAGCTAGAGCTGATAGAGGTGCTATGGAAGACGAAGGTTGGAAAGAAGATCCATTATCAACTTTAGATGAAAGTGTGGCATCTACATTTGATGGATACAAAAACTTAAATGTATCAGGAAAAGTTACAGCAATAGTTAAAGAAGATGAAATAGTTGAGATGATAAATGAAGGCGAAAAAGCTATAATAGTATTAAACGAGACATCTTTCTATGCTGAAGGTGGGGGTCAAGCTGGAGATATAGGTACTTTAGAAAATGAAGATGCTATATTTGAAGTTGTTGACACAAGAAAAGGTGCTAATAACACTATAAAACACATAGGATTTGTTAAAAAAGGTCAAATAAAAGTAAGTGATGCTTTAGAATCAAAAGTTAATAAAGAAGTAAGAATGGCTTCAGCAAGAAACCATACGGCAACTCACTTACTACATGAAGCTTTAAAAGAAGTTTTAGGAGATCACGTTAACCAAGCAGGTTCTCTAGTTACTCCAGAAAGACTTAGATTTGACGTAACTCATTTTGAGCCAATATCAAAAGAAGAATTAAAAGCTGTTGAAGAAAAAGTAAATAAGGCTATCTTAGATGCATTAGAAGTTAATTGTGAAATAATGAACATAAATGATGCAAAAGAAAAAGGTGCTATGGCACTATTTGGTGAGAAATACGGTAACGAAGTAAGAGTTGTATCTATGGGAGACTACTCAGTTGAGCTTTGTGGAGGAACTCACCTTACAAATACTTCTCAAGTTGGATTATTTAAAATATTATCTGAAGGTGGAGTAGCAGCTGGTGTTAGAAGAATAGAAGCTATAACTGGTCATGCAGTATACGAATACTTAACTAATAGAGATAATATGATAAATGAAGTTTGTTCAGCTTTAAAAACAAAAGAGGATAATTTAGTTCAAAGAGCTAATCATTTAGTAGAAGAAAATAAAGCTTTAGCAAAAGAATTACATGAAACAAAAACTAAATTAAACTTACAATCAGTAGATTCACTATTAGATGCAAAAGTTGAAATAAACGGAGTAAACTTATTATGTGCTAAGTTTGAAGATATAGATATGAATACATTAAAAGAAACTGCAGATACTTTAAGAGATAAAGTAGGTAGTGGTGTAGTAGTACTTTCAAATGTAGCTGATAATAAAGTGAACTTTGTAGTTACTGCAACTCAAGATGTTATAGAAAAAGGAATCCACTCAGGTAATATAGTTAGAGAAGTTGCAAAAATAGCTAATGGTAAAGGTGGCGGAAGACCAAATATGGCACAAGCTGGAGCAACAGATGTATCAAAAGTTGATGAAGCTTTAAGTTATGCAAGTGAGGTTGTAAAAAGCCAAGTAAAATAACTGTAAAGGGGGAGTTATTTTGGATAACAAATTTGATTATACAGTAAAATTCGAAGGTGTTACAGAAAATAAAAATATGAGCCCAGGCGAAACTATAGCTTATGTTTACCATGCATTACAAGAAAAAGGATATGATCCTATCAATCAAATGATAGGATATATCCTATCTGGTGATTCAAGTTACATAACAAGCCATAAAGATGCTAGAACAGTAATAAGAAAATATGAAAGAGATGAATTATTAGAAGAAATTCTAAAGTCTTATTTATCAAAATAGAAAGTAGGTCAATTTGATGAGGAAAAAATTAATATCATTTTTATTATTAATGATGATATGTATTGGACTTGTTCCAAATTATTCCTTCGCAGCTGATAAAAAAGAAGGTAAGGTAATCTATATTAGTATAAATAGAACTAATTTAGATAATCTGCAAGAAATTCCTGTATTAAATGAAAAGTTAAAGACAAGTGGATACATTGGTCTTATGAATGTTAAAGGAGACCAAGGTAATAGTGATGAAAGATCTTATGCAAGTATAGGTGCTGCATGTAGGTCTAATATTGCAAATGAGAATGTCATATCATTTTCTAACTTAAATGACAAAAATGGTCAAATATTTAAGTCAGTAACAGGTGTAGAACCAAAAGAAATAAACAATATAAATATTAATAAAATTATTAATGTTAATACTGACAAAGGAACTTTTGGTTCAACATTAGGTTTGATTGGGCAGACTTTATCTGATAATAATAAAACAGTTGCCCTTTTAGGAAATAGTGATATTGTTGAAGATAATCAACTTGTTAAAATAAGAAATGCAGGATTAATAGCTATGGATAATATGGGTAGAGTTGATAGGGGAAATGTTGATGATATCAATGTTGAAGATTTAACTATGCCTTATGGAATAAGAACAGATTATTCTAAATTAGTTAAAGAAACAAAGAAAAATTACTCTAGTAGTGATGTAGTGTTTGTTGAATTAGGTGATACTTATAGATTAGATAAATATAAATCTAATTTAAATACAATTACTTACAATAAAATGAAAAATAGAATTTACAGCAATATAAATACATACTTAGAAGAAGTATTTAATATGACAAATGAAAATGATACTATTTATATAGTAAGTGAGTATCCAAGTAAATTAGATTACAATAATAGAAAGCGACTTTGTCCTGTAATAAAATTTAGCAAAGAAGGCAAAGGATTATTAAGAAGTGCCACAACTAGAAGAGATGGTATAATAGGTAATCTAGATGTAGGTGTTGATATATTAAGTGAATTTAATTTATCAAATGAACTTGCTTTAGGAAGAGTGTTTACTTTAGTAGATAGAGATGACAATATATCATTTATAAGCGATGAGTATGAAAAAATGGTATCTATAAATAATATTAGATCAACTGTTGTAAATACTTTTGTTGGTATAGTATCTACTTCTTGGGTAATTGCCATGTTAGCATTATTAATAAAAGATAAACTACCACATAAAGAAAAAGTATTTATAGTTTTAAAAGAATTAATTAAGTTAGCTATAATCATGCCACTTACATTCTTAGTTGCTCCAATCTTTAACTTTAAAACACAAGTAGGATTGACAACAGGAGTAGTAATAACTACAGCTATATTATATATATCAGGAAGGTTGCTATTTAAGAATAATGACCTTAAACAAATGGCTTACTATTCAATACTTACAGTTGCAATTACTGTTATTGATATAGTACTTGGTACTTATCTTATGAAAAACTCTATAATGAGCTATGATGCTATTGTTGGAGCAAGATATTATGGAGTAGGTAATGAGTACCAAGGTGTTATAATAGCTAGTGCAATATTTGGTTTATCTGTATTACTAAATTACAAAAAAATTCCAAAGTGGCTTACTGTTATAGTTGCCATAATAACTCTTATAACTACAGCTTTCCCATCAATGGGTGCTAATGTAGGTGCATCTATATCAGAATGTATAGCATATTTACTATTTATAATGTTAATATTTGATGTTAAATTAGACTTTAAAAAAATAGTATTACTAGGCTTATCTGCAGTTGTATTAGTATCAGTATTTGCAGGATTAGATTTAATGCTAGGATTAGAGTCTCATTTAGGCGGATTCGTAAAACAAATATTACAAACGGGACCGCAAGCTATTTTTAATACATTTGGTAGAAAAATATCAATGAATTTAAAACTTGCTAAGTCTTCAGTATGGGTAAATATATTATTAGTAGGAATTGCAGTAATAGGTATATTTATATTTAGACCATCAAAACATATGAAACATATATCTAATAAATACCCAATGATATTTAAAGGATTTATTGCCTCTATGGTTGGATGTCTAATTACACTACTTGTAAATGACTCAGGTATAGTAGCTGCTGCAACAGCATCAATTTATATCCTTATACCTATACTTGTTATTAGTATAAATATGATAATATTTAAAAGTGAAAGAGAATAATTTATAAATTAGCCAAAATTTTATTTTGGCTAATTTTTTTGTTATGTTATAATATAAAATAATGTATGATAAAATAAAAATAAGATAAAATAATAAAAGTCTTAACTTATTTTAATATTAAACTTAATATGAAATAATTTTATAAAGATAAGTACATAAAGGAGACAAACATGCTTGATGGAAGAATAATGGGCCTTGATATAGGAGATAAGACCATAGGAGTTGCAGTAAGTGATTTAATGGGGCTAACTGCTCAAGGTGTAACAACTATAAAAAGGGTTGGTAAGAAAAAGGATATAGAAGCTATAAAACAAATAATAGCTGAGAAACAAGTTAATAAAATTGTTTCAGGGCTTCCTAAAAATATGAATGGAACAGTAGGACCACAAGGAGAAAAAGTTCAAAAGTTCTGTGAATTATTAAAAGAAGAAACAAATCTACCAATTGAATTTTGGGATGAAAGATTATCTACAGTAGCAGCTGAGAGATCTTTAATTGAAGGAAATGTAAGAAGAGAAAATAGAAAAAAAGTAATAGATATGCTGGCAGCAGTAATAATATTACAAGGATATTTAGATTCAAAAAGAATTTTCTAATAATATTTTAATAATATATTTGAAAATACTTAAGTATAATATATAATATAGGAAAGAAGAAAGAATTTGAGGTGAATTGTATGCAAGATAATATAATAAGTTTATTAGATGAAAATGGAGTAGAAAGTCAATTTGAAGTAATATTAACTTTAGAAGCGGATAATAAGGAATATGCTATATTAATGCCAGTTGAAGATGAAGAAGCTGAAGAAGCGTTAGTATTTAGAATAGACCAAGACGAAGAAGGAGAAATGTTAGTTCCTTTAGAAGATGATCAAGAGTACCAAATAGTTGTTGATGTTTATAACACATTAATGGACGAAGAAGGACTTAATGACGATTCTGAATTTTAATTAGTTCAAATATAACTTTACATGTAAAAGCTACCTATTTAATAGGTAGTTTTTTTGTTTAATTATAAAAGAGTGTAATTTATTTTTTATGGGGAAAAATATTGAAAACAAATAAGGAGATGAATTGATGAAAAAAAGCATTTTATTTATTTTTATACTTTCAATATGTTTTTTAATGACCCCATCTTTTAATTATGCTCTACAAGACAATAATAAAGAAATTTATAATATTTTATTAGTGGGTAAGGATGGTATATCACAAAAAAACTCTAGGTCAGACACAATGATTATTTTAACAGTGGATAATAAAAATAAAAATTTAAAATTAACTTCTTTAGCTAGAGATACTTTAGTATATATACCTAAGAGGGGTTATGATAAATTAAATCATGCTTTTTTCTATGGAGGATGTGATTTGTTGTTAAAAACTATTAATCACAACTTTGATTTGAATATAAAGGATTATGCTATAGTAGACTTTAAAAGTTTTGTTGAAGTAATAAATGCTTTAGATGGAGTGGAAGTAAACATTGAAGATAGAGAAATTGAGGCTTTAAATAAAGTAATAAATGCTTGTTATGGATTAGAAATTGAAAATGAGGGTAATAATATAGAATATATAACTAGTAGTGGAAATCATTTGCTAAATGGATATCAAGCTCTTGCTTATTGTAGGCTAAGAAAAATAGACAACTGTTTTTATAGAGATGCCAGACAAAGAAAAGTTTTAGAAAGTTTGGCTTACAAATTATCAAAAGTATCAGTGTGGAAATATTCAGAATTAATTAGAATTATTTTAAAATATGTTAAGGTAAGCGTATCACCAGAGAAGATATTAGATTTAGCTATAATATCTAGATATTTAACTAGTTATGAAATAAAGCAATTAGAATTTCCCATTGATAAATTTAGAGAAGATGGAAGATTAAAATCTAATTCTCAATATGTTATAAAATGGAATAGAGAAGAAAATATAAAATTATTACATGAATTTATATATAACTAGAAATAATAAATATAGTTATAAAAAAAGAAAATATAATAATAATTCTCTAAACATTGACATTGGGAAGTTTATCATTTACAATAATTACAAAAGATTATCAATTGAAAACGGGTGGTATTATGTGTAATACAATGGAAAACTTAAAAAATAAATTAAAAGAATCAGGATTAAAAATTACTCCTCAAAGAAGAGCAATAATAAATATTCTAATAGGACATGAAAATAGACATTTAAGCAGTGAAGAAATTTATGATTTAGTTAGGGAAAATTGTCCAGAAATTGGTCTTGCAACAGTATACAGAACAATGCAACTATTAGATGAAATAGGGGTTATATCGAAATTAAATTTAGATGATGGATGTATTAGATATGAAATTAATCTAAATAAATCAGATTGTCATAATCATCATCATTTAATTTGCAAAAAGTGTGGAAAAATAATTGAAGTTGAAGATGACTTAATGGATGATGTGGAAAATAAAATTCAAAGTGCTTATAAGTTTAAAATACTTGATCATGATGTTAAGTTTTATGGAATATGTGAAGATTGTGAAAAAGATATAAGTTCAAAATAGAACTTATATCTTTTTGATTTTATAAAAACTATAAGTATAAAAAAATAATTTAACTAGATTATGGATAAAAGTATATCAAATATACTTAAAATATAAAGTGTTTTGTGATACAATAAAATTAGTTGGTAAAAAGTGCGTGATTTAATATTATTTTTTATATGCAACAGAAAATTGAATAGACAGAGGAGATGATGCAAATGTTTAAGAAAAACACCAATAAGGTTAGAGTTATGGCTTTAGGTGGTCTTAACGAGATAGGCAAGAATATGACCTTAATAGAGTATAAGGATGAGATCGTTGTAATAGATGCGGGATTAAGTTTCCCAGAAGATGAAATGCTTGGTGTTGATATAGTTATACCTGATATAACTTACTTACTAAAAAATAAAGATAAAGTAAAAGGTATATTTATAACACATGGTCATGAAGACCATATAGGAGCTCTTCCATACATACTGAAAAAAATTGATGTACCTGTGTACGGAACTAGATTTAGTATTGGTTTAATAGAAGCTAAATTAAAGGAACATAAACTTAATACAGTAAAATTAAATGTTGTTACTCCTAAACAAATAATTAAGCTTAAAAACATTAGTGTAGAATTTATAAAGAATAACCACAGTATACCAGGGTCATGTTCACTGGCTGTACATACAGAACAAGGGGTTATCTTCCATACAGGAGACTTTAAAATTGACCTTACACCAATAGATGGCGATGTTATGGATATTCACAGAATATGTGAGCTTGGAAGTGCGGGAGTTCTTTTAATGTTAGCAGATAGTACAAATGTAGAAAAATCAGGTTTTACTATGTCTGAAAAGACTGTGGGAGCAGGACTGGATGATTTATTTAGAAAAGCTAATGGTAGTAGAATAATAGTAGCTACATTTGCATCTAATGTTCATAGATTACAACAAATTATAAATATGGCGGTTAAATTTAATAGAAAAGTTGCTATCTCAGGAAGATCAATGGTTAATGTTATAGGTGTTGCTAAAGATCTTGGATATTTAGATATTGAAGATGATATATTAATTGACTTAAATGATATATCTAAATATGATAACAGTGAATTAGTAATTATAACAACAGGAACTCAAGGAGAGCCCATGTCAGCTCTTGCAAGAATGGCTTGTAGTGAGCATAAAAAAGTAGAAATTATACCAGGAGATTTAGTAATAATTTCTGCTCATCCAATACCAGGAAATGAAAAACTAATTTCAAAAGTAATAAATCTTTTATTTGAAAGAGGGGCTAGAGTTGTTTATAATGACATAGCAGATATACATGTATCTGGTCATGCTGCTCAAGAAGATTTAAAGCTTATAAATAGAATGGTAAAACCAAAATTCTTTATGCCAGTTCATGGTGAGTATAGAATGTTAAAACGTCATGCTGAATTAGCTAATGAACTTGGTATGCCACAACAAAATGTATTTGTAATGCAAACTGGTCAAGTATTAGAATTAGATAGAAATTCTGCAAGAGTTACTACTACAGTACCAACAGGAAATGTACTTGTAGATGGACTTGGAGTAGGAGATGTAGGAAATATAGTTCTTAGAGATAGAAAACATTTATCAGAAGATGGCCTTATGATAGTAGTAGTTACTATATCTAAAGAAGATGGTAAAGTACTTGCTGGACCAGATATTATATCTAGAGGATTTGTTTATGTTAGAGAATCAGAAGATTTAATGGATGGAGCCAAAAATGTAATTAAAGATGTGTTACATGAATGTGAAGAAAAAAATATTAAAGAATGGGCATATTTAAAAAATAATATTAAAGAAAACTTAAAAGAATATTTATATACAAAAACAAAAAGAAATCCGATGATATTACCAATAATCATGGAAGTATAATATGAAATACCTCAGTATTTAAATTAAAATACTGAGGTATTTTTTTTGAAAGTATAAACAAAAGTAACTTAAATTTGCATATATAGTATTAAATACCTAAATTTAAAATTAGAATAGGGAGGATAATATGAGTGTATATGATACAGCTACAAAGTTAGCTAGCGAAATTAAAAATAGTAAAGAATATTTAGATTTTGTTGATAATATGAAAATAATAAAGAAAAATAAAAATTATGAAAATTTATTAAGTGAATACAAAAAGACACAATATAATCTTCAAATAGCTACCATGAATAATAAAAAATTAGATAAAAAAACTTTAAAAAATATGGAAGAAATTCAAAATAAAATTAGACATAATGACCAAATATATAATTATATTTTGTCAGAAGAAAAGTTTAATATAATGATGGATAATATAAATAAGATAATAGCAAATACCATAAAAGAAGACTATAAGTAGAAAAGAGGAATAAAGATGAAAATACTAGTTATTAAAATTGATTTAAGAGCACCTTATGTACATTCTTTAAAGGAAAAGAGAATGATTGTAAAAAGCATAATAGGAAAACTACAAAACAAATTTAATATTAGTATTAGAGAAGTTGAAAATCAAGATTTGCATCAAAGAATAAGTATTGGTATGGTAAAACTTGATTTAAATAGTAAAGATAGTGACAAGGCAAAAGAAAAAATTATAGATTTTATAGAAGAAAATTGTGAAGCAGAAATAATTGATATTGAAAGTGAAGTTATAAATTATTAGCAAATATAATATGTAAAAGATACTAATTATAAATTAGAAGTATTGGTAAAAAATAATATAAGACAAACAATATGAAGGAATAAATTAAGAGGTGACAAAATGAAAAGATTTACTAGCTTTTTACTTGCATTAACTATTATAGTAGGTCAAATAAGTATTGTTTTTGCCGATACTAAAGAAGCTAAACTAGATATATCATCTAAATCAGCAGTACTTATGGATGCATCCACAGGAAAAATTTTATATGAAAAAAATTCGCATGAAAAATTACCTCCAGCTAGTGTGACAAAAGTCATGACAATGCTTTTAATATGTGAAGCATTGGAAAGTGGTAAGATTAAAGAAGATGATGATGTGCAAATAAGTGAAGTAGCATCTAGTATGGGAGGAAGCCAAATTTTTTTAGAACCTGGAGAAATTCAAAAAGTAGATACATTATTAAAATCAATAGCCGTTGCATCAGCCAACGATGCTTGTGTAGCCATGGCAGAATATGTAGGTGGAAGCGTGGAAGAATTTGTAGTTCTTATGAATAAAAGAGCAAAAGAACTGGGAATGAATGATACAAATTTTGTAAATACAAATGGTCTTCCTGTAGATAATCACTACACATCAGCCTATGATATAGCTTTAATGTCAAAAGAACTACTTAAACATAAGAAAATTTCAAAATATCTTACTACATGGATGGATGAAGTTGTTGTAGGAAAAAAACAAGCTAAAATAGGTATATCAAATACAAATAAATTAGTAAAACACTATCAAGGGGCAACTGGTGTAAAAACTGGTTTTACTCAACAAGCAAAATACTGTTTATCTGCATCTGCTCTTAGAAATAATACACACTTAATAGCAGTTACACTATGTGCAGAAACTTCACCAATAAGATTTAAAGATGCCACAAATTTACTTAATTATGGATTTGCAAATTATGAAAGTGTTAAAATTTGTGGAGCAAATGATAAAGTCGCCACAGTAAAATTTGAAAAAGGTGAAAAAGAAAATGTGGATTTAGTAGCAAAAGATGATTTATCTGTGTTAATCAAAAAAGGAGATAAAAAAGACTTTACTAAAAAAGTTCAAATAAAAGACGATTTAAAACTTCCTATAAAGAAAAATACAGAACTGGGTGTTGTAAAAGTATATAGAGGAGATGAATTAGTTGGTGAAAGCAAGATAATAAATACAGAAGATATAAATAAAGCCTCATATCTTCAAATGTTAAGAAGAATAGTTGATAATTTATTGTAGAATAAATAAAAGCTATGAAGAATAAAAACTTCATAGCTTTTATAATGAAAAGATATAAATATTTTCATTATACTTTTATAAATGATATAATAATAGTATTACAAAAAATAGTAGGAGAGAATAAATATGTTTAACTTAAGTAATTTATTAGCATCTTTGGTGGGAATTGCTATGGCTATATCTATTCACGAATTTGGTCATGCGTATTCAGCTCACTTACTTGGAGATGATACTGCTAAATATAATGGTAGAATGACCTTAAACCCAGCAAAACATATTGATCCTTTAGGATTAATAATTTTATTTATTTGTCATTTTGGTTGGGCAAAACCAGTACCAGTTAATCCAAATAACTTTAAAAATTATAAAGTAGGCAATCTGATAGTTTCCATATCAGGAGTAATAGGAAATTTAATTGGAGCTATTATTTGTGCATTAATACTTAAATATTTTGATATGTATGCTATACAAAAAATATTTGGTCAAGCTATGTGGATTAATATTGGTTTTGGAGCCTTTAACTTACTTCCAATACCACCTCTTGATGGATGGGGAGTTATATCATCATTACTTCCATATAAATTTAATGATTTCATATATAAATATGAAAATGTAGGATATGCAGTGTTGTTAATTTCTATTTTTACAGGAATTTATTCTTATGTAACAACACCAATAATGATGGCATTTTATTATGTAGTAAGTATATTTATGTAGAGGTAATTTAATGAAGTATAATATACATTTAAATGTTTATGATGGACCTTTGGACTTACTTTGTGATTTAATTTCGAGACAAAAAATAGATATAAAAGATATATCAATATCAGAAATAACAAGTCAATATTTAGCTTATATAGATATGTTAAATGAAATGGACTTAGAAGTTGCCAGTGAATTTATAATTATGGCATCAAAATTATTAGAGATAAAATCTAGATATTTATTATATAAACAACATCATGAAGAACATGAAGAAGATCCCAGATTAGAATTAGTAGGACAATTAGAAGAATATAAGAAGTTTAAAGAAGCATCTTTAAATATGAAAGACAAAGTTCACTATATTAGTGATACATTCTTTAGAGCAAAAGAAGAGGTAATAGTGGACAATAAAATAGATTTGGATGAAATATCTATAGATGCAATTAGAAAGATTCTTCCAATAATTTTAAAAACAAAAGTTATTGAAGGTTTTGATAAAACAGAAGAATTAGATATTATAGTAAAGAAAAAAGTCGTATCATCAGAAGAAAAGATGCAAGACTTAAAAGTTTTAATGAGTAAAGAAGATAAAGTAAGCTTTGTTAAATTAGTAGAGTATTATGACAAAGATGAAACTATAGCAACATTTTTAGCAATTCTTGAATTAATAAAAGAAAAGTTAATAGTTGTGGTTCAAAATAAATTTTTTGACGATATTCTTATAATAAAGCGTGGAGTGGAAAATGAATAGAAAAGAAATAAAATATATCATAGAATCTATTATGTTTGCTTATGGTGAGCCAATTGGCATAAAAGAACTTAATGCAGTTATAAATGAAGATCTTTCACCAAAAGAAATTGAATTTATGGTAAATTCTTTAATAGAAGAATATAAAGAAAATAATAGAGGAATTCAAATAATTAAACTAGAAAATAAATATCAAATGTGTACTAATAAAGATTATGCAGATTATATAAAAAAAGTCTTAGAACCTAAAAAAAGAAAATCTTTAAGTCAAGCTACATTGGAAACTTTAACTATTATCGCATATAAACAACCTATAACTAAAGTTGAAATAGAAAATATTAGAGGTGTTAAATGTGATAAAGTTTTACAAACTCTTTTAGAACATGAATTAATAAGAGAAGCAGGTAGACTTAATAAAATAGGTAAACCTATTATTTATAAGACTACAGGAGAATTTTTAAAACTATTACAAATAGAAAGTCTAAAGGATTTACCACCAATAGATAGTTTTGAAAAGGAAGAAGAAATATAAAAAAATAAGGGGGATTAAGATGAAAAGTAAAGTAGCGATGTTTATATATGTTGCATTTGCACTAGTGAGTTTTTTATTTGGGGTAAAAATGTTTCAAATGGGAGATACATTGAGAGGTGTGCTTTTCATGGTTGCTGTTGCATGTTGGGGAATGTGTATTTACAATAATAGTGGCATGAATAGAAGACAAAAAGAAAGAAATATATCGCCTGCACAAAATAAAAATCATAAAAATAAAAGGAAATCTAAATCTAGATAAATAAAACATAGGCCCTTGGCCTATGTTTTTTGTATATATCCATAGATTTTACAAATAATATGTAATATGAGATATTTTAATTTTAAATATATAAGTTTATGTTTTTTGTTAATATTGATTTTATTATTTATACTTTATATCCATTTTATATTTTTATTGGAATTTAATGATAAAAAAGTCACATTAAAATTAAAAATCAAATTACTGTTTAAAATAATAAATATTAATATAGAGCTATATCCTGTGAAAAAAAAGACTAAGAAAGAAAAGAAAAAGAAAGAGCAAAAAGGAAGTTTAAAAAATATAAAACTTCTAGAAGGTGAGTTTTCAAATATTATAAATTTAATGAAGAAAATAAAAATAGAGCAACTGTATTCAAATATATATTTTGGTAATGCTAATCCTTATTTAAATATATATACGACAACAATTGTAAATGGTATATATGGAAATATAGCCAATATATTTGATATTGGAAAATTATATTTAAATATTATTCCTAATTTTACAGAAAATAAAATAAAAGGAAGTGTAAGACTACATATTAAATTTAGAATAATTATGATTTTTAAATCAATTCCCATAATTATAAGAATTATGTTAAGAAAACATAGAACTAAGGAAGGTGACTAATATGACAGCAACTAATTCTATACAAAGTATAATGGAAACTACCCTTGAAACTATAAAAAATTCCATAGATTCCAATACTATAGTTGGAAACCCCATAAAAGCAGAATCATCTGTTATTGTTCCCATATCTAAAGTGACAGTTGGATTTGGTATAGGTGGAGGAGAATACAACAAAAATAATAAAAAAGATATTAAGTATGATGCTAACTTTGCGGGGGGAAGTGGAGGTGCCATAACCATATCACCAGTGGCTTTTGTTGTGGTGGAAAATGGAGAAACACGTTTAATATCTTTAGAAGATAATATAAACTTAGTTGATAATATATTAACAGTAACTCCAAGGATAATAGATAAAGTTCAAAAAATATTAAAACATGATAAAAATAATGACAAAAATAATGATAAAGATGTTAAATTCCAAGAAGATATAGATAAAAAGAAAAAAGAATAAATTGCAAAAATAAGTAGTTAATAAATAGGAAGGTGTTTCTATGAACATACTTGAAGCTGCATCGATTATAAAAGACTCAGCCGAGAAAATAGCACAAGAAAAGGGGATAAGTGAAGAAGAAGCATATTATGAAGCTATTTTAATATATAAAGATGTATATGAGAAAGAAAAAGAATAAGGTAAGTATATGGCTTACCTTATTTCATTGAATAAATATTTATAATATAACTTGTGAAAGTACCTTTCCTATGGAATCATTAATAATAAGAGAAGCTTTTGAGTCGTAACCTGTTGAACTCTTATTAATAAGAACGATACTATCACCATTAAAATAATCAATAAATCCTGCAGCAGGATAAACAACTAGTGAAGTTCCACCAATAATTAATAAATCAGCATTACTTAAAGCATTTATTGTTTTATTTACAACAGAGTTATCTAAAGCTTCTTCGTATAATACAACATCAGGTTTTACTATAGCACCACAATTATCGCAGTGAGGAACTATTTCACCTAAGTTTAACATTTCTTCTAAGTTAAAAAATTTACTACATTTAGTACAATAATTTCTATGTATAGATCCATGAAGTTCAAAAACATTTCTGCTACCAGCCATTTGATGAAGTCCATCAATATTTTGAGTAATTATAGCATTTAGTTTACCCATTTCTTCTAACTTTGATAAAGCAATATGAGCTTTATTTGGTTTGGCATCTTCATAGATTAATTTATCTTTATAAAATTTGAAAAAATCCTCAGGATATCTCATAAAAAAGGTATGAGAAACTAACTGTTCAGGAGAGAAATTTCTATTTAATTTTTCACTAAACAAACCAGTGGCGCTTCTAAAATCTGGAATGTCAGATTCTGTTGATACACCAGCACCACCAAAAAATACAATATTATTATGACTATCTATAAGTTCTTTTAATTTTTCAATATTATTATTCATATATAGATACCTCCTAAAATAATATTTACAATATTATAATACCAAATATTCACAAAAATAAGTGGAATTATGCAAAAAAAGTGAATATTTTACTGCTTACATATGATTTTATAAAAATAATAAGAAACTCCAATGACTTTATCATTGAAGCTTCTTAGTAATTAAGCAAAATATCTTTTATATTTAAAGAAAACATCTAAATTATTTTCTTTTACAATAGTTTTTAAATCTCCATAATTATAAGTGGCAAGAGCATATTCTTTTATTTTGTTGAATATAAATTTTTCATCTTCATTTTCAAAGTTCATAATGGATTTTCCTATTTCCCATGCTGTAGATTCCCTTGTAACTAGATTTTTTTTAAAAGTTACTACACTATCTTCCAATTCTTTGGGTAAATTTTCTTTATGGTAATTTTCCTTAGAAATATCAATATTATAATTAATCATTTTTTCTAAAATATCTGTTAGTATTTTGGAATTTTCCAATCTATTATTGGAGATACTATCATCTAATATATGACCAATTTCATGAGAAATAACACACTTGGCTATGGTTTTTAAATTTTTCTCTGATATATATATATTATAATAATCAAAAGTATTTACATAAAAATAAAAGTTATAGCAAAAAGATAAAAATCCTATTCTTGATACTAATAAAATTTTTAATTTTGGCAGTGCGCATATGGGCATATCTTTTTTTGTGGAATAATATAGATGAACTTTTTTATCTAAGGTAGAATTAAACTCTTTTACCAGGTTTTTAAATAATTTTTTTTCTCCTAAGTTATTATAATATTTTGATATATAATTTATATCAAAGATATTTTCACACGCCAAATTTAACACCACCTTAGTTTAAATTATAATCATAATATATAATATTAAAAAAATATAAATATGAAGCTAATCCCAAAAATAAATTTTTAAATTATATTATGAATTAATAAATTTATTTTTAGATGTGATATAATAATTTATCTGGGAAAGGAAGTGATAATCTCATGGATAATGTTAAAGACTATTTAGAAAAATTAGAAATAAAAAATAGTAGACTGGAAAAACAATTAAAGGAAGTTCAAGTTTCTAAAGTTGTGTATTTTAAAGAAGATAGAATTGTTTATATGTATCTATTATCAAAGGAAATGATATCTCATGAGATACTAGATTTACTAAAAGAAGAATTGCTAGGTAAATTAAAATATTTTAAAAATATTAGAATAAAAATCAAATTTACTGGCTTTGGTAGAAAATCTGAAAAAGATATAGTAAAAACTTATTGGAATAATATTTTATATATATTAAAAAAAATCTGTCCAGCCATTGAAGGATGGAAAAAACAAGTGGAATTTATGTGTTTAGATAACACATTGAAAATCAAAATACCTAAGGAAATTTTTTATGAAAAATTAAAAAAGAATAATATAGAAGACGTTATAAGAAATGTTTTATTAGAAGAGCTTGGGATAGATTATAATGTTCAAGTTGAAAAAGCTGTCAATGAAAAAATAGATAAGAAAAAAATACTTGAAAGAATAGATAAAGAAACAGAAGAATTAATAAGAGAAATGGACTTTGACGTTTTAGAAGAAAATGAAGAAGAAGAAGGCTATGTAATAAAAGATGAATATGATGAACATCTGATATACGGAGAAGATGTAAATAGCTTAGTTTATCAAATCAAAGAATTAAATCAAAATTCAAAAACTGTTGCTGTTGTAGGAGAAGTATTCCATATTGAAAATAAGGAATTAAGAAATGGTAAAATATTATGTATCATGTCTATTACAGATAATAGTAGCTCAATTAACTGTAAACTATTTTTAAATGACTTAAACAAAGATAAAGTATTAAATAAAGTAAAAGAAGGCTCTTATGTAAAAATAAAAGGTGATGTTTTATACGACACTTATCAAAGAGAATTAACTATGACTATAAGTGGAATTAGAGCAGAAGAAAAGCCTGAAAGAAAAGATACTTGTAAAAAAGGTAAAAGAGTTGAACTACATGCCCATACACAAATGTCTTCTATGGATGCTTTATGTCCGACAAAAAAACTTGTAAAACAAGCAGCTGCTTGGGGACATAAAGCAATAGCTATTACAGACCATGGTGTGGTACAAGCCTTTCCTGATGCTATGGATGCAGGAAAAGCAAATAATATAAAAATACTTTATGGCGTGGAAGGTTATTTGGTAGAGGATAATTTACCAGTAATTCAAAATGCCAATGATAAAGATTTATCTCAAAGTTTCGTAGTATTTGACTTGGAAACTACAGGTTTTTCAAATAAAAATGATAAGATAACTGAAATTGGTGCTGTTAAAATTGAAAACTTTAAAATTGTAGATAGATTTAGTCAATTAATTAATCCGCAAAAAGATATTTCTTATAAAGTTCAAGAACTTACGGGAATTACAAATGATTTAATTAAAGATAAGCCTACCATTGAAGAAATATTGCCTAAATTTGTGGAATTTATAGGAGATAGTGTATTAGTAGCTCATAATGCAGCCTTTGATATGGGCTTTATGCAACAAAAATGTAGAGAGCAAAATATTGAATTTAAAAATACTTCAATAGATACATTAACATTAGCTAGAACACTACTTCCTCATATGAAAAGATTTAGATTAAATCTTATAGCTAAAGAGTTAGGAGTACCTCTACTTAATCACCATAGAGCCGTAGACGATGCAGAAGCAACAGCTCATATATTTATAAAATTTATGGAAATGATTATAAAAAAAGGCGCCCAAAAACTAAGTGATGTAAATGAAATTTTAGGTGATGTAGATTATACAAAACTTACAACAAATCATGTTACCTTAATAGCGAAAAGCCAAGAAGGTATAAAAAATCTATATAAAATAGTTTCAGATGCTCATGTAAATCATTTTTATAGAGCACCTAGAATTTTAAAAAGTGTTTTAGAAAAATACAAAGAAGGAATTATAGTAGGTTCTGCTTGTGAAGCTGGAGAAGTATTTAAGGCAGTTAAAGAAAATAAAAGTGAAGAAGAATTAGAAAGAATAATTTCTCTTTATGATTATATTGAAGTTATGCCAATTGACAATAATAGATTTATGATTGAAAAAGGCGAAGTAGAAGATGAAGAAGAATTAAGAGATTTAAATAGAAAATTAATAGAAGTTGCTAAGAAATTTGGTAAAATACCTGTGGCAACGGGAGATGTTCACTTTATAGATAAACATGAAGCTGTATTTAGAAAAGTTTTAAAATATTCACAAGGATTTAAAGTGGATGAAGAGGAAACTTATTTACATTTTAGAACAACAGATGAAATGCTAGAGGAATTTAAATATTTAGGTGAAGACTTAGCTTATGAAGTAGTAGTTACAAATACTAATAAGGTGGCAGATATGGTAGATAATATACTTCCAATACCAAATGAAACTTTCCCACCGAGAATTGAGGGTTCAGATAAAGAACTTAGAGATATGTGTAATGCAAAAGCGGAAAGAATTTATGGATCACCACTTCCTGATGTTGTTAGAAAAAGACTTGATAGAGAGTTAAATTCAATCATAAGCAATGGATATGCCGTAATGTATATTATAGCTCAAAAACTGGTTACTAAATCCCTTGCAGATGGATACTTAGTTGGTTCTAGGGGGTCTGTTGGTTCATCGCTAGCTGCTACTATGAGTGATATAACAGAAGTTAATCCACTACCAGCTCATTATGTTTGTGAAAATTCTGATTGTAAATACTCTTATTTCTATGAAATAGGAGAGTGGGGTTCAGGAGCAGATTTACCAGATAAAGATTGTCCAAAGTGTGGTAGACCACTAAAAAAAGACGGTCATGATATACCTTTTGAAGTTTTCCTTGGGTTTGAAGGAGATAAAGAACCTGATATAGACCTTAACTTCTCTGGAAGTTATCAGCCTGTAATTCACAAATATACAGAAGTATTATTTGGAGAAGGTCATACTTATAAGGCAGGGACAATAGGTACAGTTGCAGAAAAAACAGCCTTTGGTTATGCTAAAAAGTTTGTTGAAGAAAATGACTTAAATTCAACTTCAGCAGAAGTTTTAAGACTTGCCAATGGATGTACAGGAGTAAAAAGGACAACGGGACAACATCCTGGTGGAATAATGGTTATTCCAGATTATAAAGATGTTTATGATATTACACCAATACAATATCCTGCAAATGATCCTAGTTGTGGAGTTATAACAACACACTTTGATTATCATTCCATAAGTGGTAGGATATTAAAACTTGATATACTTGGGCACGACGTTCCGACCATCATCAGAATGATTGAAGATATTACTGGTAAGATTGCCACAGAAATACCACTAGATGATAAAGAAACCATGTCTTTATTTACATCAACAGAGGCTCTAGGCGTAACACCTGAAGAAATAAATTGTCCTATAGGATGTCTTGCCATACCTGAGTTTGGTACAAAATTTGTTAGACAAATGCTTCTTGATACGAAACCAAAGACATTTGCAGAGCTTGTACGTATATCAGGGCTTTCTCATGGGACTGATGTTTGGTTAAATAATGCACAAGATTTAGTTGTGGAAGGAACTGTGGAGTTTAAAGATGTTATATCTACTCGTGATGACATAATGAACTACTTGATATTTAAAGGATTACCACCTAAGATGGCCTTTACAATAATGGAAAGTGTTAGAAAAGGTAAAGGATTAAAACCTGAGTTTATAAAAGAAATGAAAAAATATGATGTGCCTGATTGGTATATTGGTTCATGTCAAAAGATAAAATATATGTTCCCAAAAGCTCATGCAGTGGCTTATGTTATGATGAGTTTTAGACTTGCTTATTATAAAGTTCATTATCCAGAAGCCTTTTATGCAACTTACTTCACTATGAAAGCAGAAGATTTTGATGCAGACTTAATAGTAAAAGGTTTAGATGTTATAAGGAATAAAATGGAAGAGCTCACATCTATGGGTAATGATGCTACAGCAAAGGAAAAAAATATGCTTACTGTTTTAGAAGTTGCGTATGAAATGTATGCTAGGGGAATAGAAATATTACCAGTAGATATTTATGAATCTGATGCTAAAGAATTTAAAGTTGTAGGTGAAAATAAAATATTACCTCCAATGATAGCACTACAAGGTGTGGGAGAAAATGCTGCTATTCACATACAAAAAGAAAGAGAAAATGGAGAGTTTATATCTAAAGAAGATTTGAGAAAAAGAACTAAAATATCAAAAACTGTGATTGAGACTTTAACAAATCATGGTTCTTTAGCTAATATGAGTGATAAAAATCAGCTTTCTTTATTTTAAATAAACTTAATGAATTATAGTGTTAAATAATGAACAAACTAAATATAAGAAGTAGCTTAATTTATAAGGAGACATTCTTATGATTAGTTTTGAGCCCATTGAACTAGTAGGATATGCATCATCATTATTTATAGCCATATCTTTTATGATGACAGATATATTTAAGCTAAGAATAATAAATTTATATAATTTATATAAATTAAAAGGCATGAAGGAATATAAATGAGTAGTAAAAGCTTGTAAACATAACATTTTTATGATATAGTGATATATAAAATAGTATATTTGCAGAAACTAAGAGTGAGACAACTGTGCTCACTCTTTTATTTTAAATACTATATAAATACAACTGAATAGGAGGTAAACAATATGAAAAAGAACATAGCTACTGAAATAGAAGAATTGGTATTACCAATAACTGATGCCAACAATTTAGAACTAGTAGATGTTGAATATGTTAAAGAAGGGGGAGAATTCTTCCTTAGAATTTACATCGACAAAGATGGCGGAGTTTCTTTAAATGAATGTGAATTAGTAACAAGAGCATTAAATCCAATTCTAGATGAAAAAGATCCAATAAAGGATAATTATTATTTAGAAGTATCATCTCCAGGGCTTGATAGACCACTTAAAAAGGAGAAAGATTTTGTTAAATATCAAGGTAGAGATGTGGAAATAAAACTTTATAAACCGATAAACGGTTCAAAAATGCATGAAGGTGAACTTGTTGGTTTAACAGAAGATAAAAATATTAAAGTTATAATAGATAATGAGGAAGTTGAATTTAATAAAAAAGATGTTGCACTTATAAGATTAGCAATTAAATTTTAGTGAAAACATAAATATAGGGAGGATAAAATCATGAATCATGAATTCATAGAAGCACTAGATGAATTAGAAAAAGATAGAGGTATCGATAAAGATGTACTTATAGATACAATAGAGCAAGCACTTTTAACTGCTTACAAGAAAAACTTTGGTTCAGCACAAAACGTTAGAATAGATTTTAACAGAGAAAAAGGTGATGTAAGAGTTTTCTCTCAAAGAAGAGTAGTTGATGAGTCAGATTTATATGACAATTTCTTAGAAATAGAACTTGCAGAAGCAAGACAAATAAATCCTAAGTTTGAACTTGGTGATATAATAGAAAACGAAGTGACTCCAAAAGATTTTGGTAGAATAGCTGCACAAACTGCTAAACAAGTAGTTGTTCAAAGAATAAGAGAAGCTGAAAGAGAAATAATATACAATGAATTTATAGAAAAAGAAGGAGAATTAGTAACAGGAGAAGTTGCTAGAGTATCTGACAATAAAAAAGTTGTTTATGTAAGACTTGGAAAAATAGAAGCTTCTATGCCAGAAACTGAACAAATACCAGGAGAAGAATTTAAAGCTGGTGACAAAATAAAGGTTTATATACTAGAAGTGAAGAAAACTAATAAAGGACCACAAATAGTAGTTTCAAGAAGTCATCCAAACTTAGTTAAGAGATTATTCGAATCTGAAGTACCAGAAATATTCCAAGGTATAGTACAAATAAAATCTGTATCTAGAGAAGCTGGTTCAAGAACTAAAATGGCTGTTCATTCAATAGATGAAAAAATAGATCCAATTGGAGCTTGTGTAGGACCAAAAGGAACTAGAGTTAAATATGTAGTTGATGAATTAGGTGGAGAAAAAATAGATATAATAAACTACAGCGAAAATCCAGCTGAATTTGTATCTGCATCACTTAGTCCATCAAAAGTAGTTAAAGTTGAAGTAAATGAAGAAGAAAAATCAGCACTAGTTGTAGTTCCTGATTATCAATTATCTTTAGCTATAGGAAAGTCAGGACAAAATGCAAGACTTGCTGCAAAACTTACGAACTGGAAGATAGACATCAAAAGCGAATCTCAACTAAATGACGAAGAATAGGGAGGGATTGCTTTGAAGAAAATAAAAAAAGTACCTCAAAGAAAATGCATAGCATGTCAAGATAGAGATAACAAAAAAGAACTTATTAGAATAGTAAAAAATAAAGAAGGCGAAATATTTATAGACTTAACAGGCAAAGCAAATGGAAGAGGAGCTTACATATGCAAAGACTGTGAATGTTTAAAAAAAGCCATAAAAAGCAAAGCTTTAAATAGAGCTTTCAAAATGGAAGTGCCAGATGAAGTATATGAGAAATTATTATTGGAGATGGAATCTTATGAAAAATAATATGGAAAAATTACACTCATTATTAGGCCTTGCAATGAGAGCAGGAAAATTAGTATCTGGTGAAGATGGTACAATGCTAGATTTAAAAAAGAATAAATTAAATTTAGTTATTGTAGCAACAGATGCATCAAATAATACGAAAAAATTATTTAAAGATAAATCATCTTTTAGAAAAGTTAATTATATTGAATTATCAACTAAAGATGGTTTAGGAATGTCTATTGGAAAAGATTCCAGAGCAGTTATAGGAATAAAGGATATAGGATTCGCAAATAAAATCGTAGAGTTAATAGATTAACAAATAATAATAGGGGGTGATCTTGTGAAAAAGACAAGAGTTTACCAAATCGCAGAAGAAGTAGGAATGTCAAATAAAGACATCTTAGCAAAAATAAAAGAATTAGGAATAGAAGTAGAAAACGAAAAATCAGAATTAGAAGAAGATGACGTTGAATTAATATTAGATTTAATAAAAGAAGAAGATTCAGGTGATTCTAATACTATAACAGTTGAAGGTGCATTAACAGTTCAACAATTAGCTGAATCTTTAGGAAAGCCAGCTACAGAAGTTATAATGAAGCTTATGAAAATGGGAACGATGGCTTCACTAAATCAAGAAGTTAGTTTCGAAGTAGCTTCTCAAGTTGCTAGTGAATATGGATTCACATTAGAAGTAGGTGGGCAAGAAGAAAATTCTGAAGAAGAAATAGAAGCATTAATGGAAATAGAAGAAGATAGAGAAGAAGATTTAAAACCAAGACCACCAGTTGTAACAGTAATGGGACACGTTGACCATGGTAAAACTTCTTTATTAGATGCTATAAGAAGTACACATGTTACTAATAGCGAAGCAGGTGGAATCACTCAACATATAGGTGCTTCAGAAGTATCTATAAATGGACAAAAAATAGTATTCTTAGATACTCCAGGACATGAGGCTTTCACAGCAATGAGAGCTAGAGGAGCTCAAGTTACAGATATAGCAATCCTTGTTGTTGCAGCAGATGATGGTATAATGCCTCAAACTATAGAAGCTATAAACCATGCTAAAGCAGCAGGAGTACCTTTAATAGTAGCTATAAATAAAATAGATAAACCATCAGCAAACCCAGACAAAGTTAAACAAGAATTATCTGAACAAGGTTTACTTGTTGAAGACTGGGGTGGAGATGTTATAGCAGTTCCAGTTTCAGCTAGACAAAAAACAGGAATAGATACATTACTTGAAATGATACTTTTAGTTGCTGAGATGGAAGAATTAAAAGCAAATCCAGATAAAAGAGCATTAGGTACTGTTGTAGAAGCTGAACTTGATAAAGGTAGAGGTCCAGTTGCTACAGTACTTGTACAAGGTGGTACGCTAAAAGTTGGAGATCCAATAGTTTGTGGTCTTGCTTCAGGTAAAGTAAGAGCAATGATTAACTCAAAAGGTAAAAGAGTTAAAACTGCTGGACCATCAACTGCGGTAGAAATATTAGGACTTTCTGAAGTTCCACAAGGTGGAGATCAGTTTGTTGCTGTTCCTTCAGATAAAGTTGCTAGAAATATAGCAGAAAAAAGACAACAAATAGCTAGAGAAGAAATGTTAAAAGCTAATCAAAGAATGTCTCTTGACCAATTCTTCGATCAAATGAATGAAGGTCAAGTTAAAGATCTTAACGTAATAATAAAAGCAGATGTTCAAGGTTCTGTTCAAGCTGTTAAACAATCATTTGAAAAATTATCTAACGATGAAGTTGGAGTTAGAGTAATACATGGTGGTGTTGGAGCTATAAATGAATCAGACGTTACTCTTGCAGCTGCATCAAATGCAATAATAATAGGATTCAATGTTAGACCAGTGCCTAGTGCAGAATCTCTTGCAGAAAAAGAAAGTGTAGACGTTAGAAGTTACACTATAATATACAAAGCTATAGAAGATATACAAGCTGCTATGAGCGGTATGTTAGACCCAGAATACAGAGATGAAGATACTGGTAAAGCTGAAATAAGAGAAGTTTATAAAATATCTGGTGTTGGTACAGTTTCTGGATGCTACGTAACAAGTGGTAAAATATACAGAAATGGTAAAGTTAGAATAGTAAGAGATGGTATAATCATCCATGAAGGTGAAATACAAGCTCTTAAGAGATTCAAAGACGATGTAAAAGAAGTTAACAACGGATACGAATGTGGTATGAGTTTCGTAAACTACAATGATATAAAAGTTGGAGATATAGTAGAAGCTTATATAACAAAAGAAATAGAAAGAAAATTATAATTAACTATAAGTAAAGAAGGTTGATATTATGGCATCATATAATAGGACACGTAGAATAGGCGAAGAAATTAGAAAAATCGTAAGTACAATGCTTATTAATGGAATAAAAGACCCTAGAATAAATTCTATGGTTAGTGTTACAGATGTGGAAGTTACTAGTGACTTAAGCTATGCCTATATATACGTAAGTATTTTAGGTGGAGATGAAGAATCTACTTTACAAGGTTTAAGAAACGCAGAAAGCTACATCAGAAGAGAAATCGGTAAAAGTATAAAAATAAGACATATCCCACAAATCATATTTAAAGTAGACGATTCTTTATTAAAAGGTATGTATATGGACAGCCTTATAAAGAAAGTTTCACAAAAAGATCAAGAAAGACCTCAAGCAGAGGATAATGATAATGAATAGTATAGATACTATTTTAAAATATATACATGAAAGTAACGACTTTGTCGTTACTTCTCATGTTAATCCAGATGGAGACAATATTGGTTCAACTCTTTCAATTTATTATTTCTTAAAAAAAATGAATAAAAACGTTTATTATGTTATGAATGATGAAATGCCTATAAATATGCAATTCCTTGTAAAAGATATAAATATAATAAACTCTCAAAAATTTAAAGAGCTGAATATAAAAAATTATAATCTGGTTGCTTTAGATTGTGGGGATAAAAATAGAATATGTGTAGATGATGATATTAGAGATAATTGTATAAAATTAATAAATATAGATCATCATGGTAGTAATGATTTTTATGGAGATTTAAATTATGTATTAGCAGAAGAATCTTCAACTTGTGAATTAGTATATAATTTACTAATGAGAAATGAAGAAATAAACGAGTTTAATACTATAGATGAAAATATAGCTACAGCTCTTTATACAGGCCTTATGACAGACACAGGTAAACTTACATACTCAAATACCCATGCAAGTAGTTTTGATATGGCTAAAAACCTATTACTTTTAGGAGCTGATACTCAAAGAGTAATTCAAAATGTTTTTGGAAGTAATCCATTTAATTTTTATAAATTACTAGGAGCTGCATTAAATACTTTAGAAATAATTGATACAAAAGTAGCAGTAATGATGGTTACACAAGATATGCTTGAAAAATATAATATAGATTTTAAGGATATTGATGGAATTGTACCTTATGCTAGAGATATTGAAAATGTGGAAATTGGAATTTTACTTAAGGAAAAAGGTAATAATGAAATTAAAGTTAGTTTAAGATCAAAATCATATGCTAATGTAAGTAAAATTGCTAAAGTGTTTAGTGGTGGAGGTCATATGAGAGCATCAGGATGCACCATAAATGACAATATAGAAAATGCAAAGATAAAAATAATAAAAGAAGCATTAAAAGAAATTTAAGGATGATTTTTAATGAATAAGATAGTAAATATATTAAAACCTACAGGAATGACATCTCATGATGTGGTAAGTAGGGTAAGAAGAATTTTAAACATGAAAAAAGTAGGCCATACAGGAACGCTAGATCCTGATGCAGCTGGAGTTTTACCAATATGTTTAAATAAAGCAACTAAAGTAAGTGAACTTATTTTAAATAAAGAAAAAACATATATATGTGAATTAACACTTGGTGCATCTACAGACACTTATGATTCTTCTGGTGTTATAACTTTTGAAGGAGACGCATCAAATATAACAAAAGAAGATATATACAAAGCTTTTGAAACACAAAGAGGAGAAATAAATCAATATCCTCCTATTTACTCTGCACTAAAAGTAAATGGACAGAAAATGTGTGATTTAGCGAGAAAAGGAAAAGCAGATACTGTAGAAATTAAACCTAGAAAAGTTAACATAGAAAAAATAGAAATTTTAAATATAAATGACAATAAAATATTATTTTTAGTGAAATGTTCTAAAGGGACTTATGTTAGAAGTATATGTCACGACATAGGTGAATATTTAAAATGTGGAGGACATATGTCTTTCTTACTTAGAACAGCTTCAGGTAAATTTGATTTAGAAAATTCAATCAGTCTAGAAGAATTGGAACAATACTACAATGATAATACATTAGAAAATTATTTATATGATATTGATTATGTCTTAGATAATTTCAAGAAAGTTGAATTAAAAGAATCTGCTCTTAATTATTATAAAAATGGAGGAATAATAGATTCAAGAAGATTTATAAATAAGAATATATCTAAAGATGATGAATATGTAAGAGTGTATTGTAATGGTGAATTTATTGGAAGTGGAAAAATATTAAAAAATAATGATGCTATAAGCCTAAAAAGTGATAAAATTTTTATAGGATAATTATTGAATCAGTGGGGAAAAGACATGATTATTATAAATTCTTTAAAAGAAATAAAAAATATTGATAAAAGTGTTGTCACTATAGGAAAATTTGACGGAATCCACAAAGGTCATACAGTTTTAATTGAAAAAGCTGTTGATTTAGCAAAAAAGGAAAATTTAAAAAGTATAGTGTTTACATTTAAAAATAATCCAATTAGTTATTTTTCAAATATCCTAACGAGAGAAATTATCACAGAAGATGAAAAAATGGATAAATTAAAATCTTTAGGTGTGGATGTGGTTATAGACATACCTTTTAACAAAGAAATGGCAAATATATCTGCAGAAAATTTTGTTAAAGAAATTTTAGTTGATAAGTTAGGTGTTAAAAAATTAATTATTGGTCATGATTTTGCTTTTGCAAAAAATAGAGAAGGAACTCCAGCAGTATTAGAAATACTGGGTAAAAAATATGGATTTACTGTAGATATAATAGGAGCTGTAACTATTAATAACATAAGAGTTAGTAGCACTTATGTAAAAGATTTAATATATGCAGGTAGAGTAGAAGAAATTAAAAGCTATTTAGGAAGAAATTACTTTATTGAAGGTCAAGTAATTCATGCTAAACAACTTGGAAGAACAATAGGTTTTCCAACAGCAAATATTAAATTAGAAGAAAACTTAATCATACCTAAAAGGGGCATATATGCCACAAAGGTACATATTGGAAATGATATATATTTTGGAGCTACAAATATAGGTTATAATCCAACTGTAAATGGTGAAAAAATGTCTATAGAAACAAATATATTGAAATTCAATGAAGATATTTATGGTAAAACTATAAAACTAGAGTTTTTGGAAAGAATAAGAGATGAGAAGAAGTTTAAGGATTTAAACGAATTAAAAATACAATTAAAGATGGATACTAATTATATATATAAAAAGTATATTTGCAAAAGTAGCTAAGTTGTGATAAAATAATCAAGGTAACCATTACTCGGCATATGAATACTCCAATCAATGCTTAGTAAATGGCGATTTTAAAAAATACTTGGAGGTACATCAAATGAACAAAACAGAAATAATAAGAGAATTTGGAAGAAAAGAAGGAGATACTGGTTCTCCAGAAGTTCAAATAGCTTTATTAACAGCTAGAATAAACGAATTAAACGAGCATTTAAAAATGCACAAAAAAGACCACCACTCAAGAAGAGGTCTTTTAAAAATGGTTGGTAGAAGAAGAAACTTATTAGCTTACTTAAAAGAAAAAGACTTAGAAGGTTACAGAGCGTTAATAGCTAAATTAGGATTAAGAAAATAATCTTATTACTTTATAAAAAAGCAGGTATACTATAGTACCTGTTTTTTTTGTATTAATTAAAGACATTAATTTCTATAAGGAGGCAGTAGCCATGAAGATTAAAATATTATGTGACAGCATGTGCGACATTCCTGAGGAAATAAGCAAAAAAGAATATTTAGAAATGATTCCACTTACTATCAATATAGATGGAAAAGAATATAAAGACGGTATAGATTTTACTAAAGTAGAATTTTATAATATTTTAGAAACTAGCCATACTTTGCCAAAAACTTCTCAAATTACATATATGCAATTTAAAGAGGCTTTTGAAAAATATACAAATGAAGGATATGATGTGATTTGCTTAACTGGTTCATCTAAAACTTCAGGAACATATCAAAGTGCTGTTGTGGCGAAAAATGACACTAAAGGAAATATCTATATATTTGATACGTTATTTTTATCTTTAGGTAGTGGACAATATGTAATAAAAGCATGTGAATTAGTTGAAGATACCAATTTAAGTGCAAAGGAAATAGTACAAAAACTAGAAGAACTTAGATCAAGTACAAATTTATTTTTTGTTCCTTTTACACTAGATTATTTAAAAGAAAGTGGAAGATTGCCAAGTGTAGTATCATTTGTGGGAAATATGTTAAATATAAAACCTATATGCACTATGGAAGGCGGAAAAAATAAAATAGTATCAAAAGTTAGAGGTACTAAGCAAATTGCATCTAAGTTGGTAGATATGATTTTAGAAGCTAATAATAACGACTTAGAGTCTAAAATAATTACAATTGGATATGGTTCCAATGAAGAAGATTTTAAAAAACTAAAAGAGGAAGTGGCTAAAAGAATAAAAGCAAAAAAAGTTTTTATAACTCGTGGAGGTTCATGTATATGTTCTCATACAGGGCCAGAAATTTTAGCAATAAGTTCCTCTAATTAGTTAATGAAAAGAAGACATACTAAAAACACAAAGCTTCTACAGTATAATGCTATTGTTAATTAGTAGTAATTTTGTTAATATAGTACATAGAAGAAATAGTGGTTTTAGTATAAGAGGAGGTACAAGCATTAATGTTTGAACATAAAATTTTTACAATGGATTTAGCAGGGAGAGAACTTTCTGTTGAAATAGGAAAAATAGCACAACTTGCTAGTGGAAGTGCAATACTTAGATACGGAGATACTATGGTTATGGTTAACGTATCAAAATCATCTCAACCAAGAGAAGGTGTTGATTTCTTCCCACTAAGTGTTGACTATGAAGAAAAATTATATTCAGTTGGTAAAATACCAGGTGGATTCTTAAAAAGAGAAGGTAAAGCATCAGAAAAAGCTATACTTACATCAAGACTTATTGATAGACCAATAAGACCTTTATTCCCTAAAACTTTTAGAAATGATGTACAAGTAGTAGCTACAGTTTTATCGGTAGACCAAGACTGTACACCTGATATAGTATCAATGATAGGTTCATCTGTAGCTTTATCTATATCAGAAATACCATTTAATGGTCCTACAGGTTCTGTTTGTATAGGTTTAGTTGATGGAGCTTTAGTTGTAAATCCTACAGCAGAAGAAAGAGAAAAAAGTGAATTACACTTAGTAGTATCAGGAACTAAAGAAGCGGTAATGATGGTTGAAGCTGGAGCAAATGAAGTACCAGAATCATTAATGCTTGAAGCAATATTAAAAGCTCATGAAGAAATCAAAAAAATAGTTGAGTTTATAGAACAAATCCAAGCTGAAGTTGGAAAAGAAAAAATGGAATTTGTTGAAACTAAACCAGATGCTGAAATAGAAGCTAAAGTTAGAGAAATAGCTACTGAAGGAATGAAAGAAGCTGTTAAAGTTGTAGAAAAACTTGAAAGACAAGAAGCTATGGATGCTGTTAAAGAGCAAACTATAAATAGTTTTGATGAAGAAACTTTAGAAGAGTTCGGAAATGATATAATAGCTACTTTAGATGCTATTATAAAAGAAGAAGTTAGAAAAGCTATAGTACATGAAGGTAGAAGACCTGATGCTAGAAAAACTGATGAAATAAGACCGATATGGTGTGATCATGGATTTATACCAAGAGCTCATGGTTCTGGATTATTTACAAGAGGACAAACTCAAGTAATGACAGTTACAACACTTGGAGCACTAGGAGATGTTCAAATATTAGATGGTCTTGATGAAGAAGAAAATAAAAGATATATGCATCACTACAACTTCCCAGCTTACTCTGTAGGTGAATGTAGACCAATGAGAGGGCCAGGAAGAAGAGAAATAGGTCATGGAGCTTTAGCTGAAAGAGCACTACTTCCAGTAATACCTTCAAAAGAAGAATTCCCTTATGCAATAAGACTTGTATCTGAGGTATTAAGTTCAAATGGTTCTACATCTCAAGGTTCAGTTTGTGGTTCTACACTATCTTTACTTGATGCAGGTGTTCCAATAAAAGATATGGTTGCAGGTATTGCAATGGGTCTTATAGAACATGATGGAAAAATGGCTATACTTTCAGATATACAAGGTATGGAAGACCACTTAGGAGATATGGACTTTAAAGTTGCAGGTACTGAAAAAGGTATAACTGCTATACAAATGGATATAAAAATAGCTGGTATAGATGAAGAAGTATTAACAAGAGCATTAGCACAAGCTAGAGTTGGTAGACTTCACATATTAAATGAAATGAAAAAATGTATATATAAACCAAATGATGAGCTATCTAAATATGCACCAAAAATAGTTACTATGAGGATAAACCCAGACAAAATAAGAGATGTTATAGGTGCTGGTGGTAAAGTAATAACTAAGATAATAGATGAAACTGGTGTTAAAATAGATATAGAACAAGATGGTGAAGTATTTATAGCTGGTACAGATATGGATATGATAAATCTGGCTAAAAAGAAAATAGAAGATATAGTAGCAGAAGTTGAACTTAATGCTATATATAAAGGTAAAGTAACAAGAATAGTTAACTTCGGTGCTTTCGTTGAATTACTTCCAGGAAAAGAAGGATTACTTCGCATAGGAAATATAGCTCATGAAAGAATAGAAAAAGTTGAAGACGTATTAAATGTTGGAGATGAAGTAGAAGTTAAAGTTACTGAAATAGATGAAAAAGGAAGAGTTAACGTATCTAGAAAAGTATTACTTCCTAAACCAGAAAGAAAACACAAATAATTAAATTATTTATATAAATAAGGGAACGAGACTTAGTCTCGTTTTTTTGTGTGCAAAAACATAATATGCAAGTCCTAATCCTAAGAATAAAATTGATATCTTAATAATAAAATGAACTAATAAATAATTTGTACATATTAGGAGGAAGCTCATATGATAATGATGGTGCTAAACAAAAATAAATTGAAAAAGATACTGATTTTTCTTTTAATCATTTTATTTATAGGAGGTGGGATTGTATTTACAATTAAAAAAAATGAAAGTATACCTAGTATAAATATATTAGATTTGGCAAAAGCACCTTATACACAGGGAACTAAAAAAAATAGTGGCTACGTTGCATTAACTTGCAACGTAGACTTAGGATGGGAGGATGAGTACGTAATATCCATATTAGAAACATTGAAAAAAGAGAAAGTACATATTACATTTAATGTTACAGGAAAGTGGACAGAAAAAAATAAAGATTTACTTCTTAGAATTAAAAATGAAGGTCATGAAATTGGAAATCATGGATATAAGCATTTAGATTATGCCACACTTTCCTATGATGAAAATTATAACCAAATAAGCACCTCAAAAAAAATAATAGAAGATGCTTTGGGAGAAAAAACAAAATTTTTTCAAGCACCTGCAGGTTCTTTTGGAACAAATACTGTAAAGGCTGCTGAAAGTTTAAATTACATATGTTTTAAATGGGACGTGGACACTATAGACTGGCAAGATAGATATAATCCAGAGAAAATAATAGAAAGAGTAAAAAATAAAAATATAGTTGATGGAAGTATAATTTTGATGCATCCCACAGATGCAACTACTAAATGTTTAGATGATATTATAGAAATAATCAGACAAAAAAATTTAAAACCTGGACGACTTAGTGATGTCTTTATTGTTGATTAAATTAGATTACTAAACTATAATTAATACTATAAATTTTTACTGATTTATAAAAAATAAAGCATACAATGACGTAGTGGAGAATTTGGAGGACAAAATGTATAAATACCAAACCTTAAAAAATGGGCTTACTATTGTGGGAGAAGAAATACCGTATTTAAAATCTGTATCTTTAGGGATTTGGATAAATACAGGTTCCAGATTGGAGTCAGAAAAAGAAAGTGGTGTATCTCATTTTATAGAGCATATGCTATTTAAAGGGACTAAAAATCGAAGTGCTAAAGACATAGCAAGAGATATAGACAGATTAGGTGGAGAAATAAATGCCTTTACCAATAAAGAATGCACATGCTACTATGTTCATCTTTTAGATGAACATATTAATAAAGGTATAGATGTATTAAGTGATATGATATTAAATTCATCTTTTGATACTAATGATATAGATAAAGAAAAATTTGTCATACTTGAAGAATTAAAAATGTATGAAGATTCCCTAGATGATTTATCTTATGATTTATTAGTGGAAAATGTATATCAAAATGATGGACTTGGAAGAAATATCTTAGGAAATAGAAAAACTATCAGAAGTTTAAAAAGAGAAGATATTTTAAATTATTATAATAAATATTATGTGCCAAATAATGCAGTTATATCAATTTGTGGTAATTTTAATTTTGAAGAAATAGTTAAAGTTATCGAAGAAAAATTTGAACAGTGGCAAGAAAAAGAAGTAAATATTGAAGTTAAAGAAGCAAATTATACTCCTTGTTTTGTAACAAAAAACAAAGACAGTGAACAAGTAAATATAGCAATAAACTTAAAAGCTATACCAGAAGAAAATGAAAAAGAAGCTTACGCACTATCTGTAGTAAATAATATATTTGGAGGAAGTACAAGTTCTAGGCTTTTCCAAAGTATAAGAGAAGAAAAAGGACTAGTATATTCCATATATTCATCTCAAACTTTATACAGAAAATGTGGAGAACTTGGTATATTTGCTAGTACAAGTAAAGAGTATTTAAAAGAAGTATATGATTTAATAATAAAAGAAATAAAAAATATAAGAGAAAATTATATTACAGAAGAAGAACTTGAAGAAAGCAAAGAACAATTAAAAGGTAATTATATATTAAGTTTAGAGAGTATTAACTCTAAAATGTTAGCTAATGGAGAAGCTATGCTACTTAATAATAAATTAAAAAAAGAAGATGAAATTATAGAACATATAAATGTTGTAAATATGGAACAAGTTAAGGATATTATTAATAAAGTATTTAATATAGAGAACTTAGCAGTATGTATAGTAGGAAAAGATGTAGAAGGTGTTCAGATATAAATATAAAAATTTTATTGGGGTGAAATTATGAATTTATCTGAATTAGCTGGAAAAGAAATTGTAAATTTAGTTACTGGGGAAAGACTTGGTGTAATAGGAGAGTGTGATATTATAATTGATGAGACAACGGGGAAAATATTAGCACTTTCCATACCAAGAGAAAGAGGATTTTTTGGCATAAGAAAAGATAGAGGGGATTTAGAAATTCCTTGGAGAAATGTAAAAAAAATTGGCAATGATATGATAATCATTGAATATGAGGGAATATATTAGGAGGCAATTATGGGGATACTAGTACAAAAGTTTGGTGGTACATCAGTAGCATCAGTTGAAAAAATGAAGAAAGTTTGTAATATAATAGAAAACTATAGAAAAAAGGGGAACGACTTAGTCATAGTTGTATCAGCAATGGGAAGAAAAGGAGATCCATATGCTACAGATACGCTAATAAATTTATGTACTAATGTTAATCAAAAACCTAAAAAACGTGAACTTGACTTGATTATGTCTTGTGGAGAAGTAATATCCGGAACTATATTATCATCTATGCTAGAAGGTAGAGGTATACCTTCAGTATTTCTTACAGGAACTCAAGCAGGAATAATAACAACAAAAATTTATTCAAATTCCAAAATAAAGGAAATAAATCCTACGAGAATTCAAAGAGAATTAGATGAAGGAAAAGTAGTAGTTATTGCAGGTTTCCAAGGTGGAACTGAAGATGGAGAAGTTACAACACTAGGTAGAGGTGGCAGTGATACATCTGCTGTAGCTATAGGAAAAGCCTTAGGATGTGAAACAGTTCAAATTTATACAGATGTTGATGGAATAATGACAGCAGATCCTAGAATTGAGCCTTCAGCAAAAATACTTGATTATTGTGATTATGAAGAAGTATTTCAAATGGCAGAAAAAGGTGCTAAAGTTATACATCCAAGAGCCGTAGAGCTTGCTAAAAATGGAGATATAGTACTTGAAATTAAAAATACTTTAAATCCATCATGTAAAGGTACAAGAATTGGCTTAACTAGAGATGCAGGAGGAAATTATGAAGACTTTCAATCTAGATTTATGACTTCTGTAGCACACAAAGATAATATAGCACAAGTAAAAGTTAAATCTTCAGAAGCTTTATTTTCTAAAATATTAAATGAGATGGAAGAAAAACATATAAATTTGGATATGATAAACTTTTTTACAGAAGAAAAAGCTTTTGCTCTTGATCAAAATAAGATTAATTTAGTTGAAGAAATATTAAAAAAAAATAATGTGGAGTATGAAGTTAGAAAACACTGTGCAAAAGTTACTTTAATCGGAACAAAAATAACAGAAACTCCAGGAGTAATTGCAAGAGTAGTTAGAGCTTTATCAAAAGCAGGAATTACACTTTTACAATCATCAGACTCATATACATGTCTAACTTGTTTAGTAAAAGAAGAAGATATGATAGACACGGTTCATGCTATTCATAAGGAATTTGCAGAATAATAACTAATAAAATAAGGTATATCCTATACAGTTATAAATAAAAAACTATCTGTATAGGGTATCTTTTAATTTAAGTAATAATAAATATGATGATAAGGTTATTATTAGATTTACTTTATTATCATTTATAATAGAAAATATGTTTAATTAATTTCATTTTATGTCACTTCTTATCATAATAATATTATGATAATTACGATTAATAAATATTAATAAAAATAAACTTTTTACCATATGACAAGAGAATTATTTCATATTCATTGGGAAATATAAACGTAAATATATTAGATGAGGTGAAATAAATGATGAAAAAAGAAAATAATATGAATCAATACATAAATGATAGTGATTTTGATTTAAATTATATTCAATATGAATCTAATAATAATGAAGAAAAAAATAAACCTAAAAATTCAAATAATAATCAACCCAATGAAACAGATAATGAAAAAATACAAGATATAAAGCAAATGGGAGTACCTAATATGCCATCTAACTCACCTAAAGAAATTCAATGCATTACAATAATAGGAGAAATTGAAGGCCATTTTATAGGAAATCCACAAAAAAAAGCTACTAAATACGAGCATATAATTCCTTTGTTATACTCTGTTGAAGAAAGCAATGAAATCAAAGGTATTCTTGTTATATTAAATACTGTAGGTGGAGATGTTGAAGCAGGTCTTGCTATGGCAGAGTTAATTAATAGTATTTCTAAAAAGGTTGTTACTCTTGTTCTTGGTGGAAGCCACTCTATAGGAGTTCCACTAGCTACAGCGGGAGATTATTCTTATATAGCTCCAAGTGCCACAATGATAGTTCATCCAATTAGAACAAATGGACTTGTAATAGGTATTAATGAAAGTTTTGAATACTTTAAAAAAATGCAAGAAAGAATTGATGAATTCATAACAAGAACATCTAATATAGAAAGGGAAAAATTAAGTGAACTAATGCATGCTAAAGATGAACTTATAACAGACGTGGGTAGTGTTTTAATAGGAAAAGAAGCTGTAGAATGTGGATTGATTAATGAAGTTGGGGGATTAAAAGAAGCTTTAACAAAATTAAGAGAATTAATAAAAAATGAACAAAATGAAGGAAATAAATAAGATTTGTTTAAAATAAGTAATATGTGATATAATGAGTTAATAATTAAAAGTGTTAATGTATACCATTAACACTTTTAAGGTTGTAAGGAATTTATAAGGTAGAAGAAATAAGAGGTGAGATTGGTGGCTAAGAAAAGAAGTAAAAGCGCTAAGAACAAAAAGAAGTACAAGAAAGATAAAATAATAGTTTCAGGTGAATATTACAATCTAGTGACTATATTTATAGGTATTTTCTTATTATATAGTTTAAACTCAAATTCCATGGGCCTTATAGGACAATTTATACAAGATACTTTTAAAGGATTATTTGGAGTTCTTGCCATAATTATTCCAATACTAATAATAATAGTAGGTATCTTAGGATTTTTCGAAAGAAATGAATATGTGTATAGAATGAAAAAAAGTAAAGCAGTTTACATTTTCATAATATTTTTATTTGTTTTTTATGGATTACTTAATTCAAGAAAAATACCTATAGACAATCCTCTAAAAGCAAATATGTATAGAGATGTTATGCAAATGGGAATAGATGGAAGTGGTCTAGGTTTAGTAACATCATCTATTGCGTACTTTATTAAAACAGTATTTGGATTAACTGGTGGTTGGTTAATAAGTTTATTCATTTTATTTATTACTGTTATGTATACGTTCAATATTTCTCTGAAAGATTTAATTGAAGGGATTAGTGATAAATCCAATAAAATTAAACATGGGGATGTTAATGTGAAAGATAAAATGTCCAACTTGAAGCAGTCTGCAATAAATCTAATGACTGAAGAAGTTGATGAAACTACTCAAATGGGTAAAAACAAAAAAGGTTTCATAAAGAACATTTTTGATAAAAAAGACGAAAAAAATGAAGACTTAGAAAAAACTATAGTAGAGTCTAATGATTTAGATGAAGATAAGACAATAAAAATTGTAGGTTTTAATAAAGGTGATGACGATTATTTGGAAATATTAGAAGGAACAAATAGCATACCAGAATTAGATGTATTAAAAGACCTTCAAAATACAAATTCAAATATGAATTTTGATAAGACTTCAAAAAATATAAGCTTAGAAAAAACTTCGCCTATAAACATATCTAACATAAAAGAATTAGAAATTAATAATCAATCAAATTATGAAAATTATACTAAGCCAAGTTTAGATTTATTAACTAAAATAGGTCATAAAGGTAATGAAAATGATAAAAGAAAAGCATTAGAAAATGCATCTTTATTAATAAAAACATTATCTAATTTTGGTGTGGATACAAAAATGGGTCAAGTAACTTTAGGACCAACTATAACAAGATATGAAGTACAACCAAATCCAGGTGTTAAAGTTAGTAGAATAGTCAATTTATCTGACGATATAGCCCTTTCTCTAGCTGCAAAAAGTATAAGGATAGAAGCACCTATACCAGGTAAAAGTGCTATAGGTATAGAAGTACCAAATGATCAACCACAAGTTGTAGGACTTAGAGATGTTATTGGAAGTCCTGAATTTAAGGAAAGTAACTCATCTCTTGCTATAGGGCTTGGAAAAGATATAAGTGGAAATCCAGTAATAGCAGATATAGGTAAAATGCCTCATTTACTTGTGGCAGGGGCTACAGGTTCAGGAAAATCAGTATGTATAAATACTATAATAAATTCTCTACTATATAAATCAATGCCGGATGAAGTAAAATTACTACTTATAGATCCAAAGGTGGTAGAACTTGCTCACTATAATGGTATACCTCATTTATTATCACCAGTTGTAACTGATCCTAAAAAAGCTGCCAATGCATTAAATTGGGCAGTTGCAGAAATGAATAAAAGATATAAATCTTTTGCAGAGCTTGGTGTTAAAGATATTACTAGTTACAATGAAAAAAGTGAAACAAAGCTTCCTAAAATAGTAATAATTATAGATGAGCTTGCTGATTTAATGATGGCATGTGCCAATGAAGTTGAAGATTATATCTGTAGACTTGCTCAAATGGCTAGAGCTGCAGGTATGCATTTAATTATAGCAACACAAAGACCTTCTGTGGATGTAATAACAGGAGTTATAAAAGCCAATGTTCCATCAAGAATTGCTTTTGCAGTATCATCACAAACAGATTCAAGAACAATACTTGATATGGGTGGAGCTGAAAAATTACTAGGTAAAGGTGATATGTTGTTTTATCCTTTAGGAGCAGCTAAACCAATTAGATTACAAGGAGCATATATATCAGAAGAGGATTCTGATAAAGTAATAGACTTTGTAAAAAGCCAAGTAAAAGAAGAAGTACAATATGAAGATGAAATAATTCAAACAATATCAAAAACAACTAACATTAAAAATGATGATGTGGATGAATTTTTAGAAGATGCCATTGCTTTTGTAGTTCAAAGTGGTCAAGGCTCATCATCCATGCTTCAAAGAAAATACAAAATAGGATTTAATAGAGCAGCTAGACTAATAGACTCTATGGAAGAGAGAGGAATAGTTGGACCTAGTGAAGGAAGTAAACCTAGAAAAGTATTAATTACAATGGAAGAGTTGTCAAAATTAGAAGGTGAATAAAATTTGAAAACAATCAAAATTGAAGATGCCTTAAAACTTGAAAATACAATCTTTATTGACGTAAGAACTGAAAAAGAATATCAAGATGATCATATTTTAAATGCTTACAATATGCCTTTATTTAATAATGATGAATATTGTGAGATTGGTACAATTTATAAAAAAGAGGGGAAACACGAAGCCATAGATAAAGGTTTTGACTTTGTTTCCAAAAAGTTAAAAGATATGTATAGCATTGCAAGAGAGCTATCAGCAAAATATGATCATATAGTAATCTATTGTGCAAGAGGTGGAATGAGAAGTGGCTCTGTTGCTAACTTGTTAACTTCCATAGGAATAGACTTATATAAATTAGAAGGTGGATATAAGGCCTATAGAAATTATGTACTAGATTATTTAAAAGACATAATGAATGAAAAAGAGTTTATAGTATTACATGGTTTGACTGGCGTTGGAAAAACAGAATTATTAGTTGGACTTAAAAATAATAATATGGACATAATAGATTTAGAAAATATGGCTAGAAATACAGGTTCTGTATTTGGATTTATAACTTATAATGAAAAACCACCTAGCCAAAAAACTTTTGAAACGAGAATGTTTGAAGCTTTATTTTTCTCTAAGAGCGATTTTATATTTATAGAGAGTGAAAGTAAAAGAGTTGGACATGTATTAGTGCCTAATGAAATTTATGAAGCTATAATAAGAGATGGATATCATATTCTTATTGAATGCGATATGAAAGAAAGAGTAAAAAGGCTTTGCAATGATTATATATATAGTAGAGATGCGAAAAATA
>OJME01000048.1_pt1 | contig 91230 bp, 113 predicted proteins | sample 1597151 | NCBI WGS metagenome assembly OJME01 (sample SAMEA2452118, study PRJEB22498) | human gut metagenome | biome: human feces; feature: human gut; material: feces | place: Australia | collected 2012
CGCTGGTAATTATGGTGCTGCGACCGCTGGTAATTATGGTGCTGCGACCGCTGGTGATAGTGGTGCTGCGACCGCTGGTAATTATGGTGCTGCGACATCAAGAGGTAGTTCATCAACTGGAAATAACGGTTTAGCGGTGGCGCGAGGAACAAATGTAAAGGTCAGAGGAGGTATGGGATCTATCTTGGTTATAGCAGAGGAAAAAGAAAACTCGTACGATGTTTTCGATTGGAAAGCCGTTGTGGTTGACGGCAAAAATATCAAGGCTGATACTTGGTATAGATTAGTAGGCGGAGAATTTGTTGAGGTGGAAGATTAACTAACAACAATATATTATGATTAAAAAACTATTACAGAAGTATCAAGCGTACAGGGATAAAAAGTTCCTTGCACGCTTGGAGAGAGTGTTAAACAATAATGTGGTGGGCGCAAACTTATTTATAGAAAAAAATGTGTTTTCACTCAGGGGATTTTACATGTATTTTCCTAAAGGCGCAGTGGCGGATTTGCTAAACAAAATTCCTCCAAGTCTTGTCGAAGAGCGTCTTCGTTCAGGATATTACGAGAAACGAGAGACTCCGCAATCAGGTTTAGACTTTTAGAATAATAAAAACAATTATTTCCTACGGAAGCATTTATCTTGTATTTTCCTGAAAGGCTGTTTATTAGATCTCTTTGAAAAATAAAGTTCCCTGCATCTTGTTTTCCTCTGCATGGAATGTTAAGCTGTTTGCAGATTGAGATAGTTAGACCAATTACTTCTTCAGGGCAGTAGATTGATGTTTTTATAAATTCTTTCATAAGTTATAATTTTTAGAATTTGACGAAACAAAAGTAACAACAAAAAGGAGCATATCCAACAGCTATAATGATAAGTTAGAATTTGACACTCAACCTTTCATTAGGATGTGCTCCTTTCAAAATTTGGGTAAAACAAAAAGAAATGAAACAGACATTAGAAGAAGCAGCGAGAGAGTGCAGACGTACAACTGCCCAATCAATGGGTGTATATGCCCAATATCACTCAATAGATGAGTGCCCTAATCATGGGATTACATATGATGAAATCGCAGAAGCTGCATTTATAAAAGGTGCTGAATGGCAGGCAAAGCAATCGCCTTGGATAAGCGTTAAAGAACGGTTACCGGAAACTAAAGATGAAGTTTTGGTTCTCAATAGAATGAAACGTAGTGATAATTATTTTGTATCGGAAAATCGCTATGCAAATGGAGATTGGGCAGCAAAGTCAGCAATGTATTACGAAGAAATTGCCTGGATGCCAATCCCCTCTTTCGATGAGATACTCGAAGCCAACAAGGATGTACTGGAACGATTAAAATAATATGAAATGATAGAACTATTTGATAATTTGAAAAATATATACCCTGATAAAATTATTCTATTTCAAGTTGGCGATAGCTACGAATTGTATAAAGAAGATGCAAAATGCGCTTCCGGTGTTTTACATATTAATGCTATTAGTAATGTAGAAGGTATATTGGTTGTTAAATTTTCTATACAAGATTTAGATAAAAATCTTGAAAAATTAGTAAGAAGCGGATTGAAAATAGCAGTTTATGATGAAAAATTATGATTTACGGATATATTAGGGTAAGCAGTGACAAGCAGACTGTAGAGAACCAACGTTTTGAGATAAATAACTTCTGTGAACGTAGTAATTTGGTGATTGATGATTGGATAGAAGAAACTATCAGTGGAACGAAAAATTACACAAAACGACAGCTTGGACGTTTACTGCGTAAAGTACGCAAAGATGATATTATTATCTGTAGTGAACTTTCACGTCTTGGACGTAATCTCTTTATGATTATGGAAATCTTGAATATCTGTATGACAAAGGGATGTAAGGTATGGACAATTAAAGATAACTATAGACTTGGAGAAGATATACAAAGTAAAGTCCTTGCCTTTGCTTTCGGATTGTCAGCTGAGATTGAACGTAACCTTATCAGTCAACGTACAAAAGAGGCATTAGCGAGAAAAAAATCAGAAGGTGTAATGCTCGGGCATTGTCGTGGTTTTCGCTGTAGACTTAATCCAAAATGTGCCGACAAGCATGATTATATTGTCAAGGAATTGGCTAAAGGAACAGAAAAAGCTGTTATCTCTAAAAGGTTGAAAGTTTCAAAAACAACATTATATCGTTATCTTGTTTATACGGGGCTTCATTTGCCTATAAACTGCAAACAAGAAGGGTGGGAAGAGTATGGCATCTATCATTGACAGCGCTAAATAAAAAAAAGAGATTGATATATGATTTTTTTTGGAAAAATAAACAACAAGTCATGCGTATTTGTTCCAACACTTGATTCTGCAAAAGAGTATATTAAAGATTTTACAAAATCAACCATTGCAGAAGTGCCTATTGCGATGGTTAATGAGTATAACAGATATTTTATTACTTCTTCTTGCCGATTGTTTTTTACACGTCATGTTTCAAAACGTTTTTCTATAAATGAAAAAAAAATAGAACAATCAAAAAACGGAAAATATCCAATTGTAAGACTATCTATTGGGCATAAAAAGGAAATATCTCGTAAGCTTTCCCTTGTGATGTACAACGCATTTGTTAGAAAGAAATGGAGCGAGGTAGAGCCTAAACACATAGATAAAAATCCTTTTAATTGTTCTATTTCAAACCTTATCGACGAAAGGGTGTTGGAAAACCACGAAATTAAAGATATGGAGTTACAATCCTTTCCGGAACGCTTTATGAAAATATCTGACATATTATTATACCTTTATGGATATAAAATAAGCAGGGAAGACGCTGAAGATATTGCTGCAAACGCTTATATAGAGACTTACTGCAATAACTCTCTTCAAGCCAAACATGCAAATAACAAATGGTTAAAGACGGCAAAGCATAGGGCACTGGATTTCATTGAGCATAATAAACATGTCAGATATATTGAGCCCGTAGATTTATGCAAATGGAGATGCGAATGCCACCAATACTACGGAGAAAAAATAGATATAATATCCTTAGTTGAGGGGAATAGGGCAAAGACATATTTACGATATTATTTACAAGGATATACTCCAACCGAAATAGCACATGAATTTAACACAACAAGGTCTAATGTGGCTTCAATAATTACAAAGCAAATTAAAAGAATAAAAATTAAATTGAAAATATGATATAAGGATGTATTGGAACAGATTAAAGAGAAAGGAGATTGATCTATGAAATTAAGACAAGCAAGAAAAATAATGAAGAACATCCGTTCGAATCCTCGTATGGAATCATTATATGGAATTGGACGTGCAATGAAAGCAAATGCTATTTGTGTTCATCACTATGCGCGAGTTGACAGACGTGTTAAAGACATTAATATCATTGCGAACAAAGACCCGTTATTGGCACTTAAATTGATAGTAGCAAAAGATAAACGGGCTAAGGAGAAAGGAATGATAAATGAAATATCCTAAAGTAAAGAAAAAGCAAAAGATTGAAAGGGTTTGTTACAACTGTAAGCATTATTATAAATGCACTGACAGATTTAACAGAGATACTATAAACTGTGATAAATTCAAATTTAATGCTTTATGCAAAAGCGTTTAAAAAGGAGATTAGATATGAAATCAAAACAAGTATTATCAATAGATCAGATGAAACACCTGAGGGAGCTTGGCTTGAATACAAGTGATGCAAGTATGCACTGGCAGTTTTTGCCTACGGTTGAATCTTTTTTCAATGGAGTGCTCGCCTTAGAGGGAAGGCCTACTCTCTTCGTTTCTCAACCGAATATGAAACATGAATACCCTGCTTACACCTTGCATGACATTCTTGACAAGCTGCCGAGTTATATTACATACAATGATGAAGAATATCAACTGCAAATACTTCCGCCTTGTATATGTTATAGATACGTAAATTATACGTTTGACGATTTAGATTATAAAAACAATGTGGATATATTGGAAAACGCATATAATATGCTGTGCTGGTGTATTGAAAATGGATATATTTTAAAGAGGGTGAACAATGAAAGCGAGAATAAAAGAAACTGGAGAAATAATTGATGTTGAATGTCGTTTCTATGCCAAGATTGGTTCTACGGACCCGATTATTCATAATAGTTTAGTTGAGGTTTTGAAAGATGATGAAATCATTGATTGGGAACAGAGGCGTTATGAACTGGCAAAGGCTGCAATGCAAGGAGTTCTAAGCAACCCTGCTTTTTGCGGCACATATTCTAAACGTGAAGCACCGATAATTATAGCGCTTGATTGTGCTGATAATATGATAAAAAAACTGAAAGGAGAATAACTATGGAAAATTATTTTAAAAGCGTATTTGGTGCGTATGATGGTTTACATACAGATACATTCAAACATATTCCCGAAATTAGTTACTATAACCACAACTATTATATAGGGTTGAAAAGAGGAAACAATGCAATACATGACTTGCTTTTGCGGAAAGCGATGACGATAATCTTACAGAGTGGTATATTGTTCTTGGAAATTGTGTTAGGCATATTGGATATGAATTTTCAGACAAAGGAGTGATTAATTTATCGGATGAATAGCTATGGAGAAAGATTGTGCTTCATGCCTATATGGAAAAATATACCAAGATAGCGGAGGTATGGCAGTAATATATTGCAGGTTGTATAGAAATAGTTATCCAATCTCACATTTCTGCAATCGGTTCAAAAAGATAAAAGATGCAGACTAAAAGCCAGCATCTTTTTCAGAGTTTAAATACAACTTTCCGACGGTTCTATTTATTTAGAACTCTACGGCAAAGATAGTAATAATAAAGATTAGAAACAAATAATTGTTATGGATATAAAAGAAGTAAAAAACAAGAAAGAGAAAGCTGAAATGGAAATAGCTCATATTTTAGAACACCTTGAAGCTGAAATAGGTTTAGAAGTCAATAATATGATTTATATACGCAGGGAAAGTGAAAAGTCTACGTTATCGGCTTTGCCTGTAAGAATAAAAACAAAAATAATCTTGACGTTTTAATCATGGAAGTAAAGAACGGAATAATAATAGACGGGGTGCTGCATGAAGCTGTACAAAATAGTATTCGTTGCGACTTATGCTCTCTATACGAGAAATGCGCAGAGATGGACTACTCAGCGTGTATGCCCGATTTTTTTAGCTGTGGCGGTTTTGCCAATCGTGGTAAGGTAACTGTTACACCTTATCGCGAAACACCTAAAAACGTTGGAGAAATAATCAAAATAAGTAAGGAGGAATAACTATGGGATTTACAACACCATGTTTCATACGTAAAAATACACCGGAATTAAGGAAGAAGTTGGAAAAATTAGGATACAACCATCCTACTGATGTAATTGAAGATGAAAGGTTTTGTATTGCTACATCACCAGTTAACTGCAATTATCATATTATTATTAAAGGGGCTTTTGATGCTACAAATCCTTATCGCACATGGAATTGTGCTGGAAGAATTGATTGTGGAACCAATGAAGAGCTTTTCTTAGCTATTGCTGCATTGAGGGATGATACAGATGACAATCAATGGTTTACCAACGGCAAGGGAGATTGGGGTATGTATCGGGATGGCTCTGACGGTAATTTGCCTGGAATGGATTTCTTTGGGATGCCAAACGACTTTGATTTATCTCATTATCACAAGGCTACCGTAAACGAACTGATTGAACATTTTAAAATATGAAAAAGATAATTATTCTTTTAGCGATAGTCGCACTGCACAGTTGCGACATTCCTGCAAAATACCCAATAACACATCATACACGTTCAGGCTGCATTACTTACATCAATGATAGCATAGTAGTTATCAGTACTAATGTGAGTGGTCTTGATAATTACGAAACGAAGATTATTAATTTGAAAAAACAATAACTATGGCCGAAGAACTTGTAGCATTAGAGACAGCGAAGATGCTGATAAAGAAAGGATTTAATGAGTGTAGAAATGTTGTTGATATTAACAATATGTCAAACGGTGATTTACCAAAACGATGCTTTTCTCAGCCTACACAATCTCTTGCTCAAAAGTGGCTACGTGAAGTCAAGAACCTGCATATTGAAATATACCGTAATGCTTGTGGTTATGGATATATCATTGTAAAAGCCAATAACGGCACATGGATGAAAGCCGATGGTTCCAAAGGCCCTAATGATGGTGGGAAGTGGGACGCCTACGAAGAAGCACTCGAAGCCGGGATTTTTGAAGCATTAAAACTTATATGATTATGGATAAGATAGGATTAAATATAGGCACTATGAATAAATGTTGTATTAATTGCAAGTATTCAAAGGAAGCGTTTTACGATCTATTTGTAAGGTGTGTATATCATCGCTTTTATCCTTTTAAACAATTTGTATGCAATAATTATGAATAGAAACGAATACCGGGAACGCTGCAAACATTACAGCCATTACAGCGGGCAGTGCTATAAAAAGTCGTTCATATCGGGAATAGCAAACAATGTGCATGTGAACATGAGATGTGACGGGAAATGTCCCCGTATGAGGAATTATGATAAGAGAAACGGAATATTTGATAAAGAAAATTAATATCGATACTACAAGTAACCTAAAACTCGAATTTAAATATGAATGAATTGCATATTTCTCCGGAACGTCATAACAGAAACCTTGTTACCGGAAGATTTTTAAAGGGTTGTACTCCCCACAACAAGGGAAAGAAATGGGATGATTACAACGTCCCCTTGCATAAGAGGGAAAGGATATTTAAAGGATTAGCATCAGGAAGAACGGGAAACCCTAATATAGCGGGCTGCAGAGCAAAGGAAGTAGTAGCCATAAGGAACGGACAGTTACAGTGTGTTTTCCAATCCTCTAACGATGCGGAACGAAAGACTGGCATTTGCGCCCGTAATATCAGACATTGTTGCTCCGGAAAGCGTAAACACGCTGGCGGCTATCAATGGTTTTGGGAGAACGATAATAGTTGGTGTGAATTAGTTAACAAAATGCATGAGTAAACTTTATAAATTAACCCTCTTTGGGAATACGGTCTTTGTCGGATGGTTTTCCCATTCTTCCCATTGGTATAATAAATTAGGCATAATAAGATGAGAAAAACAGAAAGAGAACTTAAGCGCAGGAAACAAGCATTACCAAAGGATAAATTAAAAGTAGACCCGACCCTAAACGGTGATGCGGATCTGCTTGTAGAACAACACAAAGAAGTGGAAAGAAAGCTGTTCCCGCTGCGGCTTAGTAAGAATACTGTTATCTATGTCACAAAAGACAAACAGAATGAAGCATACGCGGAAAGGGCACGCAGAAGAATGGACATAACAGAACCAAAGAAACCGTTTGTTGACCCTCTTTCACAGGAGAACATTACAAAGATGTACAAGGAGGACGGCATATCTCCCCGTAGAATGGCCGAAATATTGAATGTAAGCGTCAGGACGGTGTATCTAAGATTAGCCAAATACGGGCTTACAAAAGTGAAATGCAGATAATTAAAACTTGTAATTATGAAAGATATTAAAAGAAAATACAGTTTCTCTGATATAGAGTTTAAGCCTTACTTTACAGAGGAAGAGGTAAATTTTATCAAAAAGCTGAAATTGATGAAAGATGTTGATAAGTACATGCAAGGAGTGGTTGAGTTTGAGAATGGTTATGGCGTCAGTGTACTTTTAGGACAGCTGTTTCATTCAGACGGGAAAGACACATACGAGGTGGCCGTTACCTATGACGGCCATATAATCAACCGAGATAACGAGCAGTGGGTAGAATGCTTTTTGGGCCGCTATGAAGTTGAGAAGCTGATGAACAATGTTGCCGGGCTTAACCCTATTGTTGTTGATTCGTTCGACAAAGGCGATTACTTGGTGTATAATTTTGATAAATATCATACATATATAGCCAGTTCGGGAAGAGAAAACATTAGATTGTTTGGTTCTTTTTACGAAAGAAGAAAAGCCACCTACGAAGAAAGAGAGAAGATATTCGAGAGTTTGAGAAAATCATTAATTTTTTAAACAAAAGCAATGGAAGATAATACATTAGACCAAAACCTTTATACCACCGCAATGAAAGAAGCGCTAAAGGTGGAGTTCTTAGAAAGCAACGAAGAGATTAAACTATATGCCGCCTCGCTGTATAATGCGATGATATGGGGTAGAAATCATACGGTTAAAGTAAAATATTAAGTTTTTCATTTGGCGTTATAGAAAAAGGGTGTATATTTGCAGCGTTACGGTTGAGAGGGCGGCTTCGGTCGCTCTTTTCTTTTCTTCCATGTTAAGCCCTCCGATATTTAAAGATTATCTGATCTTTAACAGCTTTATCAATAGCATCGGCTTCATAGAGGATTCTACTACCTACACGTTTGGCAACTATAAATCCGTCTTTGGTAAGCCTTGCCAATGTTGGCAAAGTAACATGGAGTAAATCGGCTGTTTCTTTACGGGTGTAGAACTTAGGTTCTTTCTTTGCAGTGGCTATCAATACACTTTCAGTCACTCGATCTACAATAGCATCTATAAATGGAGCAAAGAAACTCATTATAACTGCTTGCTGAGTTGAATTTAATTCTTTCATAACGATATTCTTTTAAATTGTTATGAAGTTAGGCTGTGCACGTCCTTATCTTCAACCGCAAAGTTATACTGTGGTGATTGTGGTGTAACTGTGGTGCAACAGTTATATTTCTACATTTAGGTAAAAAATAGCGCATCAATACGGGTGAGTACGGAGCTATTTAAAAGTAATATGAGTACCATATACATACTGTATAGGGCACTGGAGGATGTGAAAGAATTAGAGACACAGGGTTAACAGCATAGCCAGTTTTACCGCAACAATAAGCGGTATAGCATTGCAAATAACATCCTCGGCTATCTTTAGAGCACGTTCCATTGCATCATAGCAAGCAGTCGACAGAACATCCAGTGCGGTAAGTCTTCCGACTGCTTAATCAATATGTCTAATTGTTCATTCATAGCTATATTTTAGGCACATGTAAGACCATATTTTATTATCTCCCGGCATCCAATCTTCATCAGCAAAGAAAAATAGATAGCCGATTTTTAGAATATCAGCATCTTCAAACTTCTTACAAAAATCGGAGTAGGCTAAATTGAATGCCACAAACCTGTCCCAAATCGTCGTACCGCTCGGGAATGTCATTTCTTTGGTAGCTTCCTCTATCTGATCTACCGTCCAATATCCACCCTTGTGTTCGTTGCCTTCCTTGTCTGTGTACTCCATATCGGCAACATCGTGCATGGCAAACTCCTCGTTGTAATGGCATCCGCTCATGGCACCGTACAGCTTCCTTAACGCCAGCCAATACTTTTTAGGCTCTTTCTCTTTCATCGGCTCCAGCACATCCGAAAGGATGCGGGTGCTCTCTATCATTACAGCTTCACCCTTGCCTTTGCCGTACTTTTCTATCAATTCATAAATAGTCATAATCTTTTCCCTTTCTTTTAATTAGTAGTATGTTTCTTATCTGAATATCCTGCTTGCACCTCTTAGCAACACCTCAAAAATGGCGTCTCCGGTAAGGTTTGCCCCTACCTCCCGCCAAAAATTGGGCTTGCTTTGCTTTCTGATTATTTGAAGCAGCAAGTCCTGCTGGCGAAGGTGATGTTCGTTGTTCTTTTCAATGTCTTTTTGTAATAATAAAAGAGCCTTGACACCGTCATCCTTGCAGTTACCTATACACTCGTTGAGGTATTTGTCCATGCAATACTTCATAATCTTCTTGTTGCCCATATTGTTATTTCTTTCCGCATGACGGGCATTTAACCGTCTTTGCGGGCTTTGGTTTTACAATTACAAATCTTCCCATAACCGATCGTATTTTTTGTTTATATAAGCCAAAAGCAAATCAATCCATAGTGCGGCCAAAGCGCACAGAAAAGAAACAAGGATGCAACGAATAACCGGACCTCCGCATGCAATGCTGTAAGCCAGCGTGAGCCAAAAGCTGATACACTTGCTGCATTTCAGCTTCCCTGATAAGCGTCCTATCTTCTCCGGGTTTACCGGAACAAGTCTTTTCAAAATGCCTGCTATGGCATTGAAAAGTCCCAAATAGATGAACAGGCATACGGAAACGGTTATTATCATTGCATCCCCAATCATACACTACTTGTTTTTGGATGATTTGGTTTCGTTTGCTAAGCTTTCATCTTCACCAAGCAATGCAGCTACGGCAGGCGCAGGAGCAGGGCTTGTGACAGTCAGGCCGAACTCTATTTCCACCGCATTTGTTTTCGTGCAGCAGTCTTGTACGTTGGTAGGACTTACCAGCACATTAGGCGTAACGGTAAGTGTTGCGGATGTGGGTACTGTGGTTGAATAGAACGGTACGGTAATTGAAGTGAACACTGTATCCGTCTGCGGGCATACGTCACAATTGTTGCATCCGCATACGTATGGCAGATAACTTACCGAACCTACCAATTGGATAGACAGCGAATAAAGGTTTCCGCCTAAAGAATCAATAGACTTTAAAACGGCCCTCATGGTCCCGCTCAAAGGATATTGGGCGGTGATACAGATGTTCCGGTTACGACACAGATAATGAATCAGGTCAATGTAATACATTATTGGGGATGGTGTCGTAGTCCCTGTGGCTACGGGGACAAGCTCCAATACGGAGGTTTGTCCCGATTTGTTTTTACAACAGCTCATAATGAATCGTTTTTTTATTAATATTATTCAGCAACGGGTTCCTCTGCTGATTGAGGGTATTTCTTTGGAGCCGGCACCCGGCTCTTCATCTCTTTTACAGAATCAGGCGTTCCTACACCCAGCAGCACATCGAGTTTTGCTTCAATGTTTATCAGCCGTTGTTCCGTAGCTATCAGGAACTTATTGTTTGATACTGCTATCTCGTAAATGGCTTGTATGTATTCGTTCATATTGTTTTGTTATTTAAAATATTTGATGATTTGATTTTTTACAAACAGGTTGTCTTTCCATTTAAGAACGCACTCTGTCAGCTTTTGTGCTGTTACCGCTCTTCCCTCGGCAGCATGTTCGTTTACAAAGTTCTGCAATGCCTTTGAGGCTGCATCCGCTTCTTCCTGCGTATCGGCATATACTTTAAAATTTATTTCAAATCCTTTCATAGTGCATTTGTTTTAATTACAACGGAGGCAGAGGCGGTGATACTGGAGCAGCACCCGAAGGCGGCATTCCACCTCCTTTTTTCAGGCTTTTCAAGAACTCTATGCCTTGCATGATGTCGTTCTGATTTTCTTTCACCCAGCCGAATATCGTTCCGGCAGTATCCCTTACCTGTTGCATGGTTGTGGGAGGTACAACATCAAACGTAGGCAGTTCTTCCATGTCCTTAGCGAGAAAATCATACAGCTTCTCCGCTTCCTCTACGTTTCCTTTGGCTATCATCAGAGTTTGCATTTTCAGTGCAACCTTACTGGTAGGCTTTATCATTTTCAGCATTTCCATATTGTATTTTTTCTTTCTCCAAAACATAAGTAGCAATGTTTTTTGTAAAAAGGGAAAGGCTTAGTGCGCCCTTCCCCGATACCGAAATGCAATTAGCCGTTGCAAGGACATCCGCAAGGCTGCGGTGCGCTGTACAATGCTACGGGCTGCGGACACATCTGTGAGCGACCAGTCAAACGGTCAGCCACGATCTGTGCTTCTGCCTGTGCGTATGCGCTTGCTCCTGCTCCCGCCAAAGCGTTAGCCGTAGCGCCTGTCTGAACATTTACGTAGTCAATCATGCGAGGTTGCTGATTTACACGTTCTGCGCGTTCTGCAATAGCCAGTTGAGCCAGTCGGTCAATGTCTCTTTGGTTAGCTTTGCTTCCCTGTGCGGCATAAACGCCACCGAAAATCCAAGCTCCGATACCAGTCAACAAGGCTGCACTACCGATAGTGATAGCTGCAATTGATGTTCCGCTGGGTCTCTTCGCTGTTTTTTCAGCCACCATGAAGTGTTCGTAGGAACTCATGTCGGTTCCGTCGGACATGGCTTTCATTGCCATTAAATCTTCTGCTGTCATAGTCATAAAATATTTATTGTTTCAAGGCAGCCCGATGTAGGCTGCATGACAAAGGACAGGATAAGTACTATGCCACCGAAATAATACCTTGCGAGTTCATTGCTAATTCATTGCTCGCATCCAATGCTAAAAAATCACAATGATAGAAAAATAGTTATCTCATCCTTTGTGATTGATAGAATTATAGTTATCTTTGCAGCGTTATCCACATGACTGATAAGTCATTTCGTTTAATTTTAAATCTTAGTGAATGAAAGTTTTAAAAGTAAAGGCTGTGATAGCCTTATTAGAGGCGAAAGGGTGGAAACATATTAGGACTAATGGCGATCATAGAATTTTTAGGAAAGATGGCGAACCTCGCCCGATTCCTATTCCTGGAAATCCTAATGATGATTTAGCCATTGGAACACTTAAATCAATTTTCAGACAAGCCGGTTTAACAGAAGCTGACTTGAATGAAATTTAATCCACTCTTTAGGGAACAGCAGGACAATAGCCAGTCCTGCTTTCTTTGAAGAGAGCAAAAAAGGATATTATTAACGAGTAATAAATTATGAAGTATGAAACCGCTAACCGTTATCATCGAGAAAGCAGAAAATAATTATTCTGCTTATATCCAAGAAGTAGATGGTATTGTAGCAACCGGAAAAACCGTAGAAGAAATTAAAGCGGGCATCATCAACTCTATTAATGTATTAATAGAAGATTGCAAGGAATTTGGTGGTGTTATTCCTGTTGAACTTCAAGGAGACTATGAATTGTCGTTTAAAATGGACGTAAAATCATTACTCCAATTTTATTCCGGCATCTTTACAAAAGCTGGTTTAGAACGTATCACCGGAATAAACCAAAAACAATTATGGCATTACGCATCCGGAATGAGAAATCCCCGTCCGGAACAAACTTTAAAAATAGAAACAGCGCTTCACAAATTAGGTGAAGAATTATTGGCTATAAATTTATAACGCTGTTCCCTTTCCGCTTCTAAAAGCCCTCATTGAGAAATGGGGGCTTTAGCATTTCGCCAATATCATATATACCACTCTTTATGCTCCACTTATTCATTTTATTTTCAAAATGATTGCGTATATAATTAACCGCCTGCCGGGTTAACCCCGTATTCTTGGATATATCCTCGTCCGTCAGATATTTAGACAGAAAATATATTAAAATATAACGTGCGTCTACACATTCCTCCTTATTGCTTTCAATCATATCCAATTCTCCAACCCCCGTATGCCTACATACCGTAGACATCATAATCTGATACAAATCTCCTGTTTTCATATTATTCTGCTTTAAAACATGTAATTATTAAAAACAAAAATCACAACCCGGTGTTATTAAACTCGAAAGCCTCGTAACAACTCGGATTGTGATTGTTGTCTCTTGTGTTCGTTTCGCAGACAGAGGACAAGAGATAGGGGCTTTCTTTCTACTCTAAGCCCCGAAAGAGCGTCAGCTAAAGCCAACTTCTACACTTATTTCTTTTTTATCCTTATGGCAAGCCAAAGAACGGCCAATGCAACACATGCAATATTTAGCATCATGCTCGCACCTCCGTAATTGATTTTAAACCGTTCCCACCATGATAGTTTCCTTTCCACAGGATAGGGCTTTGGCACCTCAATTCTTCTTATCTTTTCAACAAAGTAAGGTATTTTGACTGTCACCGTAGATTGGGGATAGATCCCTAATGAGTGGTTCAATATCCCCTTATTCCAAGACGCATAACTATAAGCATACGGGTTATTCAGGAATGACACAGTATCGCGGGTAGACACGCTGTCTTTATAAGGTATCAGCTTCTCCTGAAACGTTGTATCGTGGTAGACTATACTGTCAAGCACTTTGGTTTCAACAGGCACATAGATCGTCCTCGTTCGGCACGAAGCAAACACGAACACCAGCAGCATAGCCAGCAATCCAACAGACGCCCAAAACAATAGATTTCTTAGTTCTTTCATGGCATTATCCTTTGAAATATATGACTTTACCCTTTGTTCCGTCATTACGCATATCAAGATGCACCCACGTAACATCCTGCTCCAGTCTTATGGGATAAGGAAGAAGTATTTGGTTTGCCTTAATCCAGTTGCGCACCTCAAGAGCCGTCATACCTTTTACATCGAAATCAATGCCCGTACCTTGCATGTGTGCCGATACGTACACTTTTTCAAGCCTTGTCTTTTCTGCAACAAGCTGGCAGACGTTGCATCTAAAACCTCGCTGTGTCAGATTACCGCCTACCTGCCAATTATTCACATAGATAGGCTTGCCAAGTTTCTCCCTGATAACAAGCAGTGTTTCCAACAGGCGGTTATCGAAGAACTGCCAAGCGTTATCACCGAACTTCTCGTACACGTGCCTGCATACAAGTTCCTGAATGTCGAAGTAGTCTTTAATATTCATTTCTTTTCCTCCTCGTTTTTGGTTATTGCTATATTTGCAAAAAAATCATGTTAAAATACAACTCATTTTTCTATGGATTTATCGACATATCCGGTTCCCTTTATCGAAAGTGTATAAATTATGACATAAAAAGAAAATGGTGCAATAAAAGCAAAGTCAATTAAACTCATTTATTTTCCTCCTTATCTTTCGTTATTATCTCACTAACATCTTCCTTATCAACATTAAAAACCTTTTTGCAGAATACGCCCAAAGCCTTTAATATGTTGAAATCATACCCTTTAGGCTTTAATATGTTGCTTATAATAGAACAAAACTCTATAAAGCATACAAAGAGACAGGAATATATATCAATGTTCCACTTGTCTCCGGAAGCAATGTTTATCATCACAACCATGCAGACAAAGGCAAAGTAAGTTACCATTTTACCCATAGTACGGCGTATGGCTCCGGAGAAACGTACTTCCTCATTCATTAATAAACTCTTCCTAACTCCAAACGCCAAATCGCAGATAATAACTGAAAATGATACTATCAGCCAAGGTATCATGTGCTCCAATGACTGTACAATAAAGCTACTTGCTATCACTGCGAATCCACCCGGTATGCTTTGGGTAACAATGTTTTCTTTCATTTTATCGTTATGTTTAAATTTCTTCCTATCTTTGTGTCACGTACAAACTGTAAGCGTAAATTTGATTAATCAGGCAGACTTTAGTTATCAAGATTACTGTTCGTATTGCTCGTCTGCCTTGCCCGCCTTATTCGTGAGAACATGGCGGGTTTTTTATCCACATACTTTTTCGTTAATCTGCTCCATTTCTTTTTCTTGTTTGAAATTATTTATATATTTGTATCATTCATAGTATCAGAACTAACTACTGCATCCCCGTTTGGCTCGTGAGAGTGGAGCGGGGGTTATTATTACTAAGGATTATCTACCCATTCGCCTGTATCCATGTTTTGATAGCGGCTAAACAACACACCCGCCTTGCCATTGACAACAATAGTCAAACTGACAAACAGGAATTGCGTGTATTCCATTCTTGGTGAATAGAAACTGCCTGACATTCCGAATGATTTAGTCTCTCCCGGCTGTGCTCCAGTTGTAACCGGGCCGAAATAATCACTGTCTCCCTCACTATAATTTTCAATATAAGCCGTTATCTCTACATTGTGGGTTACATTGCCATTGTTCTTTATGTAACCGCTAACATCATATACAAGCCAAGCAGGCTCATCGTAATTCACAGTTTCTGTATATAGTACCTTTGGATAACCAACCAGCTCATACTGAAGCGTAGGATTGTAGGTGCTTTTAAGCGCCGCCCTCCCGTATCCGGAATTAGAATCAGGAGCTAAGTAATATTCAGCTCCTGACGGAGGAGGAGCGGATTCATTTCCGCCTGTGTACATGTTAGGAGAAAGTATGGTGTACATGTCTATTGTATCACCTTCTTTCCAGCTTTGAAGAAGAGGAACGCTTAATGTGTCTGACGAAAAGTATTGTAAGGTTGTGGCGGACGTCCTGTATGCAGATTGATTTCTCGTCCTGTTCAAGGCCATTATTCCCGGATACCAACTAAGTTCATCGGAATGTACGTCTTTTGCCCTAATATTTCCTTCAGGTAAATCAAAATCATCATCTATATCCAATGTCACATAATTGTATCTATCAGGTTCATCTATGCTTAGCTCTGTCGGGAATCCAGTTCTTACCGGGGATATAGCAGCGCTGTTATAACCTCTGAAATCCTCCAGTCTATAAGGCTCGGCCACTCCTCCCCTTGGTATATTGTACCCCCAAGATATATCACCACCTATGTTGTAAGTGTCTACTTTTACCACATAAATACCGTATCGAGCATCATTGAAATCGGAATCGGACATTCCAAAATATTTCCTATATCGAACAGGTTTGCGCTTTGAAAACTTATTAATTCTTGCATCCGCGGTAAAGTAACTTGGCGCATAATTGATATTAACACTGCCTCCTGCATCACGCAGAACCGCACCTACTTCGGAACTTAGATCGACATTGGAATCAGGTACAATAGCCATATCATACCTCCTTCCGTATAATGGTGATACCACCAGTAACAGCAATAGACATATCACTGTCACCGTCAATCTCGTAGTCTCCATGTACGACCCTGTCCGCTTCATATAGGCTTTCATCTGCATAACAAATTAGGGAATCCCCCCCCTCGATATATTGCTGTAAATCAACAAGTTACCCTTTATTAATAAATCAACTTTAGTCATCTATCAATACTTTATAATTATACATTGCGTTATATACAGAAGGAGCTATCACTTTTTTGTATTGCTCTGCTACTCTTTTTATATACGACTCCTTTTCTTTTTTATAGGCTTCGAAAGCGTCTATTGGGTTGTTATATAGACCTAAATACAATTTAACCCTTTTCCCGTCAACTGTTTCTCTTATAGTAGACATGAACTTTCCTTTTATATAGCTAACGCCAATAGGATACTTTCCCCTATTTCTACGAGAATTGGTAAATACGCTGTTGATAAACATTGGAACGAAACAGCATGTAGATGGTGAATATATTTTGTTTCCTTTTACAAGAATATCTTTATCTATTTGGTAACCGGAAAAATAATATTCTTGTTTTTCAAACCATTCTTTGAAATTATTAAAATTCGACCATTCCTCGCACATGCTTACATTTGCATAACAATAGTTTCTATTGTTAAATCTTTTTCTTCTACATCTGTCAACAATTCCATTCCATATATATTTTGCCGTATATTCATCCTTATTTCCGGGATTTAATCCTTCTGTTGTTGAAATTTCAAATCCGACCTTTTTCATGACACAACCCCTTTCTGATTACTGAACCATTACTTCTTGGATTTTGATTATATCATCTACCTTGAAGTCATTGCTGGAGATGAATTTACCGAAAGCATCTTCTGATAGTTTTTCATATTCCAATTCATGCTTTTTTTCCGTTTCTTCTTTCAGGCACTCTTTCACATTCTTGTTAAATTCGTAGAAGAACATGTTGACTTCCTTGCGTTCATCTTCTGTCAAAGTGGTTTTATCACCTTCCTCATTCCATTGCAGGGCTTTCTTCTGCATCTCCTCGAAGTTTTCCCCTTTTAACTTTTCCTGCACGTCCTTCTTAAGATCTTCAAAGTCGGCCGCAATAGGTTTGAACTTTCTTACCGCCTTAATCACAATGAATTTATCCTTATCTTCCATTTTGGTAAGTTTGCTATCATTAAGGAGCTTATATACTGACTTGACGGTGTCTGTTGTAATTTCATTTTTTGATTTTTTATTTTCGCTCATTTTATTATTCTTTTAATGGTTGTACAATTACAATGAAACAGGCTGTGCAGTAGCTATCTTGGCTTTCGTGTCAACAATAAAGGTATTGACGGCCGCGGTAATCTCGCATTGTTCCTGCTTGTCTCCCACGTTATGGTTGATGCTCAGGTTCTCGTTGCCGTAGCTGTTGAAAGTAGCCACCTGTGAGCCGTCTTTCTTCACTGTGCCTGAATTGATATTACCTACAATGCCGTTGTTTATCTCGGCATCCGCTTCAATGTCATAGACCTTAGATTCGTCTACGGAGTTATTCACTCTTACTGTTGCTCTCACTAACTTTTCATAAGCCACTTTTTCAGTAGCGGTTGTTGATGTACTCATAACTTTTGTTTTTATTGGTTTACTATTCTATTGTTATCATATTGTCATTTGCATCTACTTGAAGCCCAATAATTTTCATTTGGGAAAGGCCGATGATTCCCAGTATCTCTATCCCGGTCTCACGCTCTATGCTGTTTCTCACGCCTGATATGTCGGTAATGAGGAACTGCGGAATATCTTTCCCGCCAAACCGCACAAGCGTATTGCAGTAATACACATCTTCCATTTCACCGCCAGCACCAACAAGAGAGCCGGGGTATTTGCGTCCTCTCACGATGTCGAACTTCTTTACCTTGTCCTCGGCAATAAGCCCAACACTCGCACCTGTATCAATAAGGAAGAAGCCTTTCTTTCCGTTTACATCGGCTTCAATGATAAGCCGCTTGTCTGATAATGATTTGAACTGTTTCATGGTCTATTATTAAGTTAATAATACGTCTTAAAACGAACCGCTTGCTGGCGGTGTGTTGCTTATATTCAGTGATTTAGTTATTTCATTTCCTGTATATGAAACATACAGATACCAATAGCCATACACATTCGTCTTGGTAGTGGTGTAGAAATTGTTGTTGGCAAATGAGGTAATCGTCCTTGTCTCACCGGGTGCAATTGATATGCTGGTTGAGCCGACATTCCATATTGACACATTCGAGACATTAGTCATGTTGCTTCCACTAAAGGAACATCTAAGGCCTGAAACACTTGTACTAATATTGCCATTGTTCTTGATCACGATACTGGTCAAATATAGCCTGTATCCGTTACCATAGTCTGCTCTCGCATAGTTGGCGGTAACCACCAACTGTGCTGCCTGCTTAACTATGGTGACTGTAGAGATAGACATTGTAAGCGGAAGACACTTCACCGTTTGATAACCGTTCCCGTCAGGATTTGGAAGCGAACTCGATTCAATGAGGAACGGCATTAACTTATAGGTTCCATAACAGTTCCTATCATTGATAGTAATAGCAGTCTCATGGTCTCCACCCTCTGTATGGGTATGGACTTTTACCTGTTCGATAGCATAGAACGTTCCGTTATCACCTTTAAGGATTACTCCGAGATAGCAGTTATCTGCTGACAGAATCAATGTTCCGTACGGGTCTCTATTGTCAAGATAGGATATGTTCAGCCAATTTGGATGCGAACTCTTTCCCCTCAGATTGACATATACCGCTACCCATGTATTGTTTCCGCCCATTGTTAAGTTTGTTTTGCTGGACGGATATATAGGTGCGGTAGCAGTTCCGTCATAGCCCCTGAAATCATCTAACCTGTAAGGTGAGGAAGCGCCACCAGTTGGCCTATCATACGTGTAGTATGCTGAAAGTTCCGCACTTGTCCTGTCGATGAATGCCTTGCAAGCACCGAACTCGGTTTGCCATGGTATGTTTCCGATGCCATAGTTCTTAGTCGCCCTCTCTGCATCCGTTAAGTCGAAGTTTTTTGCGTAATTTATAGGCTTATACTTCGCCCATATCCTAATATTAGCAGCATCTGTAAAGAACGTTAAGCAGTCATTGGAAACACTCCCTCCGTTTGCATTAAGCGTATCGCGTATATCCTCTGTTTTAAGGTTTATACTCGGTAATATATTATACACTGCCATTATGCTGCCCTCCTTTCCAGTTCGATAATACGGTTCATCATTTCTTTATTGCTATCTTTCAGCTCCTTGTTCTCTCTTTCAAGAAATTCTATTCTCGTTTCGTGGTTATTGAAGTCCTCTATCAAAAAACTTTGGAAATGCTTGGCCATAGACAATACGCATGTAGTTGCAAGCACATCATAACTCATTGTGAAGAAGCCCTCATTGTCTGTGTCTGTCACCTGTGGAAGAAACACGTTCCAATACTGGGCGCTCGTTCCTGCTCTGACCTTGCTTTTTTCATCTTTCTTGAAAATGTAATCGAAAAGGTCAGCATTTGCCATTACGTCAAGAGGTACGATGATGCTGTTCAGGACGTTCTTCTTTCTTAAGTCGGAGTACATGGTTATTCCGCCATAGGTGAGAAGATTACCCGGGCAAATAGTATTGCCACTTCCATCCAGCAGCGTTAAAGTTCTTGTAATCGACGCAAACTCACCTGTGTATTGCCTTACATAGATAGGCTCTGTGCCGTCATCCGCTGTTGCAATCTCTACCCAGCCTTGATTTGACGGGCCGCCGCACCTAATACGGAATAAGTCATTATCTGCCATTTGCTGATATAGCAAGTCACGCTCGTTGCCAGCTGAAAGATTTTCGAAGTAGATAGTTCCACTTACTCCAATATCTCCATTTACATAAAGCTTTTTACCTGATGTCGATAAACTGCCTATGCCGACGTTGCCGCCCCCCATACAGCAAATTAAGTTATTAGGAGAAACATGCTGCAAATACAGAACACTGTTATAATTATTTATCTCACTACCTCTTCCGCTATCATTTCCGTTGTTATCTGTCTCAATGCAGATATTAGCAAATTTAGCTCCTCCTGTTACATTCCCTGTACCGTCAAAAGGCTTGCTGAATATTGTGCGAGGGGTTACAAGCCTAGTTGCCGAAGCTACATTATCACTAATACAAGCTAATGTCTTTTGCCAATAATTATTCTCAGTTGTACCAAAAATAATCGGGTTACTGCTTAACGGAAAGTATACACCTGTTGAGTATCCTGGATATCCTTCTTCATTTATTCCACTATTACAATACACTTGTATCTGCATATTACCTAATGAATTAGGATGTCCGACTCCAATAAATAAAGAGTCATCAGCCCCAGTATTAACATTATTATAACACCAACCTAATACCTTTCTTAAATAGACGTTAGTATCAGTAGAACCAAATTCCCTGTAATGAGGGAAGCCAATTTGACGCATCACTCTATCTCCTACATTACCAAGATGTTTACCGTCCAACAAATCCGCATCCAGCCCTGAACCTGAACCATCGTTGCCGGCATCCCAAACTTTATACCCATTTTGATATATTGCAGGAGCTTCAAAATATTCTCCCCCTTGTTCTCCGACAAGAATTAGACCTGCTGGAGCACGATAGTTATCATAATCATTATATACCAGCTTAACACCTTGCCCATTTGCTATTCGTTCTCTGAATGTTATACCTATTGAGCCTAAATATGAGGGACGTTCTGATGTGTGAGCGAAAACCAAATTTCCCGTCATAGCATCCCCTATCTTGTTGACGTAGCGGTTATCCAGTTCGCCTGCGTAATTGCCTGTGTGGAGAATGGTGTATCTATTGCTACCATAGGTAAGAGGAGAGTTGTTATAACATAGATTGACTCCAGATGATGTATCTCTATATCCAAGATACAAGTATCCGTTATTTCTATTATTTATTTCATTGGAAGAGATTTGGATACTGTTTACGTTAAGATCTCCAGTCATTGTATCACCAGCCTTCAAAACATACTTTCCGTCAGCATCAGACTGTGTATACGCATCCGTAATCCCATATCCCCCCAGCGTAGTAGGATGAGAGGACAACTCACCAAACGAATAACTCGGCTTGTTCGGCTGCTTCGCCCAAGAATACACGTCACTTGCCGGCAATGTGGTGGGGTAATTCGGCAATGTAATAAGCTTCGTTTCCTCGTTCGGAGAATATGTTGTGCCGTTAAGGATAATCCCGTCTACCGATCCACCGCCAACACCGCCTATTACGCTTAATACACCACCCTCTTTTGACAAGGTGGTATTGTCAATCGGAAGCGCATCAAGAATGGTTGATGCCGTATGACTGCCTTGTGCAAACATGGTAAGACTACCTGTCAAAATCAAATCACCGTCTAACTCAACCACTCCGTCAGAATGCTTCTTCACAAGTATATCACCGATATTTAAGCCGTTTATGAATGACTTGATACCTGTAATGTCCTGTGCACCCGATTTGGTTACGTAATCGGCTAATAGCCCGGATATGTCGTTTTTGGTGTAGGCGTCTGTGATGCCATAGCCTGCAATAGTAGTAGGCTTGTTCTGTATCTCACTGAAATCATAGGTCGGTTTGGTGGCGCCTATCCATGAGGGTTTGTCCGAAACATTCTCCCAATTGGTAGGGAACACTGACGGTTTACCTCCAATTTCATCCCATGAGTAATAGGGCTTTGTACTACCTATCCAGCTGGGTTTTCCTGATATGTTGTCCCATTCAAGCGAAGTCGGATAATTAGGCAAGGTGATTATTCCGTCCTCATTAGGAGTGTAAGTATTACCGTTAACCACTATACCATTGGCAGTACCCTTTCCACCTGTTGCGACAAGCTTTCCGTCAACCCACTGTATTGTCACACCGTCTATTGGGAGACCTTCGTAGATTGAAGGTACTTGAACGTCTGCGCCTGCGTACATGGTTACTCCGTAGGCGGTAATCAACGGTTTGGTTAAGAACAAGTATTCCTTTCCGTTATCGTCAACCCTCTCTTCAAGATTTCTGTCCCAAACGACTTTGTCAAGCTTCTTTCCGAGAAAATCATCTATCTGATCTCTCGAATAGCTGTCACTTCCATTACCGCCAACTCTTGCAACCTTATCCTTATTTGTTTTTATGAAGATAGCAGGGTCTTCATCTGCATTACATACATATATTTCCCCGTCATTAAGTCCGTCGAGCCCGTTTCCGCCCGGAGTAGATATATTAGGAGCTTTAGCCCTGTTGTTTTCAAGGTCGCTCCCATGCCAATTTATTTTATTTACCCTCTTCTTTATCATACTTCCACTGTTGTTACGTTAGTAAAAGCTGATTTGTCAGCCTTGAACTGCAATAGCTGCCCGTCTGTGGCATTATCAATCACAAATGCCCCATATAATGGCGGAGATGCTGGTTCGGGAGTGCCTCCGATACCGGCAATATCATTATATTGTTGTTCAAGAGCGATCGAGATGTAGAATAATTGGCTTGATTCAATAACCTGTGTAATTTCAGGTACTGAACCCTCGGAACGCACGAATTTCGTCCCGTCAATTTCCACCATTGAAAGGCATAAGATGCGGTTTAAGTGTTTGGCAAACCAATATGGCACGCCTTTTGAGCTTCCGATTGTAAGGGTATAAACATCATACGGGACTGCGTATAACTCCTCTATCTCCTGCATCTGATTGCGGTATTGCTCGTTGCTTATATGAGAAGAGTATCCTTCCGGCTTAAATCCGGCTTCTACCCGGAACTCAAACACCTGTTGAGTATCGTTTATCCAAAATATGTTATCAAAAGCGGAATTATTACTCTTGTGAGAATACCTGATAAGCGTTGTTTCCTCTAATATAATATCAGAGGAGCACACCTCGAATGGCTCTGACGCATTACCATTGACAGTAACCGTATATTTTGCATCATCCAGCCCGCTAAGGACTGCATAATGCATTAATACGTTATCATTTTGATTGTATGTAGAAAGAGATACAGGAGTAGAGGTCTCGGCGACAAGGTTGTTAAGTGTTACTGACACCTCCTCCGAAGCGCTCGCAAACACCTGTATATGGATTTTATCAGAAGTGTGGAACCTCTGAATGTAGTCCATTTCCAGCCCAAACTTATTTTTTATAGGTGAGAAAAAAAGAGGGCAAACATCACCAACCTTTACCATGTCTTTTCGTCCTTTTTACGGTGACGTGCAACTTTACACGTCCTTTGCAAATGTACATACTATTTAGAATAATTCCAAATAAGAACCAATAAATTAAATAAATTATTATCTTTGTATCGCCATGTGATGTTGCATGGAACTCAAAATCAGGACTTATGGCAAACGAATTTGTAATTACAGATGTAGTAAGTAAGGAGGCTTTACAGCAGCTAAAAACATTATCACTTGAGTTTGATTCGGCAAAAGGTAAGTATGTAGAATTTGCAAACACATTAGCGGCAAGCTCAAAGACAAATCCAAGGACTTTTGACGAACTTTCCCAAAAAGCACACGATTATACATCCATTCTTGAAAAACTGAACAAGACACAGGAAAGAATGGAATCCATTCAGACAAAGCATTTGACTGTATTGCGGCAAATATCCCAGCAGTTTAACTCTATGTCGAGTCTTCAAAAACTAAACATCCTGTTTGAGCAATTTTCTAAAAACGTAAAAAATGCAAGCGATATGCTTGCCGGGCTTTCTTCTTCTTCCAATCAGGTTGCTTCTGCACAGGAAAATGCAGCCAAGAGCACACAGACTGCAAGCGACACGATAAATCAGGCATCCGCTCAACTTCAAGCAGCCAACATGAATTATGCTTCCATAATTGATACAGTACAGGCTTACGATAGTGAAGTGACTAAATTAACAGCTGACACCATAGCCAATAAAGAGGCTATGAAGAAAATACTATCTGATATTCGCGAATTAAACAAATCTTATAAAGCAGGAGAAATTACCTTAACAGAATACATTAACCAATCTTCTTTATTAAAACAAAGGCACTCGGAACTAATAGCACAAAATCAACAGTATTCAGCTTTAATAAAAAATCATTCCACTTATGTAATATCCGCTTCCGGTAGTTATAATGAAATGAACGCCGCCATGCTTGAATTACAAAAAAGGTATAAGGCGTTAAGTGAGGCTGACCGGGAAAGCAGCGTAGGGAAAAACCTTATATCCCAAGCCAACTCTTTGAACAACAAATTAAAAGAGATAGACGCACAATTTGGGAACTATCAAAGAAATGTGGGTAATTATGCGTCCTCATGGAATGGATTAAATGTACAGACGCAACAATTATTGCGGGAACTACCGTCTCTTACAATGAGCTTCAACCAGTTCTTCCTTGCTATCTCCAATAACTTACCAATGTTTGCGGATGAATTAAGAAGAGCAAGCGAAGAATTTAAACGGATGAAAGCTGAAGGATTAACTGCAATTCCTGTTTGGAAACAATTGTTAGGTAGTATCTTTTCTTGGCAGGCTGCACTTGTAATAGGTATAACATTGCTGTCTGCGTATGGTTCGGAGATTGCAAAATGGATAGGAAGTTTGTTTAAGGCAGAAAAAGCAGTTAATGAGGTAGCAAGCGCTGAAACTAATTTAGCAAATGCAAGACGCAAGGGAATTTCTGACAGCATGAAAGAAAGGACAGAACTGGAATTTCTATATAAAGCCACGCAAGACACATCTCGGTCAATGGAAGAAAGAAATGCAGCGGTTGAAGAATTGCAGAAAAAATATCCTTCTTATTTTGGGAATATGTCAAAGGAGTATATTCTGTTGGGGAAAGCAAATGATGAGTATATAAAACTTTCTAAATCTATAATAGAAACAGCAACCGCAAAAGCCAAGATGACAGAAATAGAAAATCTTTCTACAAGAGCATTGGATTTATCAATGAAAGCAGCGGGCAAACTAATGGAAATACGAAAGGCAGAAGCCGAAACAGACTATGTAGACCCTTTTTCAGGGGAAATTATAAAATCCGCTGATAGAGTGGCCCATTTAAGAAAGGAATATGAAGGACTAACTAAAGATCTGCGTGATGTATATTCTGCCCAAATAGCTCTATCGAGAAGTATAAAAATTTCAGATTATACAGAGGGAGACGATAAAGACAAATTTAAGGAATATGCCGAATACATTAAAAAGATAACAGAGGATTTAGCTAAATCAAGGATTGATTTAATTGCTGACGGCAGAAAAAAGGAAATTGCCGAGGTTAGCAAAGAGTATGAAGATAGGATTAAGGAGATAAAAGGTAATTCTGAAAAAGAAATTGAATTAAGGAAAAACCTTGAAACGCTGAAAGGAAAAGCCATTGCGGAAATAAACGATAAATACGACAAGGAGCTTCTTGAAATAGAGAAAGCAAATCTTGAAAACAGATTGGCTTCCATTGGCGATAATTCCAATGAAGAATTAGACAAAAGGCTTAATCTCCAAATCCAACTTAATAATATGATGCGTGATGCTGAAATAAATGATGCGGAGAAGAACGGAAACGATGTCTTGGCAATACGAATGAAGTATATGAAAAGGGAGAACGACTTGATTATGCAAAACCTTGAAGAGAGATTTGGGATGATTGAATCAAATACCGATAGGATGATAGACAGGCAGGAAACATCCGCTTTGAAAGAAGCTAATTTGCTTAAAAAACAGTATGCAAATGGAGAAATCGGTAAAGAGGATTACGAAAAACGGTTGTATGACATTGGGGTAAAATATGCTAAAGCCCGTCTTAAAACACTTCTCGCAGAAGCAGAAGCGGAAATGACACTTGTTGATATTAATAGCGAAAAGGCTAAGGAATTACAAGAAAGAATTGATAAAATTCAAGCACAAATAGATCAGCTTAGCTTAGATGATGCCAATAAAAAGCAAGAGGAGTGGATAGACAAGTTCAAGAGCGGGCTATCAGAAATGAATGATGCAGCAAGAGATTCTCTTGGGGAAACGGCCGGAATATTTGAGGGGTTATCTGATATAATGGTGGGTGTAGCAGAGAAAGGAAAATTGACTTTTAAAGGAGCGGCAGAGGACGTGAGACAAAGTTTTGGATACCTTTTAAAAAGCGTAGAAAAGATAGTATCAGGCATTACCTCGTTAATGACAGATATATATGACGCCCGGATAGAGAATATTGAAAAAGAACAAGAAGCCAACGATGAAGCATACGACAAGGAGATAGAACGTATAGAATCACTTGAAGAAAACGGGGCTATTTCCACCGAAGAAGCGGAAGCCCGCAAACGCGATGCCGAGAAAAAAACAGCCGCCAAGAATGAAGAACTTGAAAAGAAAAAAGCTGCATTGCAGGAGAAGCAGGCTAAATGGGACAAGGCAAATTCTATTGTTCAGGCGGGGATAGCCACCGCTTTAGCTATAACAAAAGCATTACCTAATTTAGTTCTTGCCGCTTTGGTTGGTGCAATGGGCGCTGCTCAAATTGCTGTTATTGCTGCTCAGCCCATTCCCAAATACGCAAAGGGCACAAAGGATCATCCGGGCGGATTGGCTATTGTGGGTGACGGTGGAAAGAAAGAAGGTATCATAACTGATAATGGATTGTTTGTTACGCCCGATAAGCCCACATTGGTAAATCTACCGGCGCACGCACAGGTAATTCCGGACTTGTCTTATATATATGACAGAGACGGCCTAACATCCGATTATGGCATGATAGAAAAGAAGCTGAAAGATATGCGAGAAAGTGGCATAGTAGTCAATGTAAACAATGATTACAGCAGCCTTGAAAGGGAAATGAAAGGCAATACAAGGCAATTGCAGAACATCGGAAGAATGATGAAAAAAGCTAACCATATCGCAGATTACAATTGGATTTCAAACCGTATATAAACTATTGGATATGATATACAATGATTTAAGTAAGATAGCCCTTTCCCGCTTCATTGACATCTTTCTTGGAGATATTGACAAGGTTGTTCAAAGCGGGGCGCACAGCATAAAGGAAAAGGTTTTGGCTGCCGAGAAGCTGTGTAATGAATACTTGTCAATCATAGGCGGTAAATCAGCCGTTGCGCAGATAATCAGGAGAAACGAAGTCCTTAATATTCAAATACGGCTGAACTGTTTTTCCATGTGCGAAAAATTAATCTCTTCCGGGGACTGGGATGTAGTAGTTAGCATTATGGGAGCTTTAGGATACAGGTTCAAAGAAGATGAACATGAAAAGATAACAAACCGGATAAAGAGCGTTTCAGCTTCCGACAATTACAGACTGGCAAAGATTCAGGAATCGACCGCAAATTCCGGTAAGGTTAAAATGGATAGGGATTATTTCACGAAGGAAAGGGTTTCTCTCATGTCTCATGTAAAGATGCACATTGATGAGAACACCTTTTCTGCCAAAGAATACGCCTATATGGTTAGACGCATGTGTGACGAGATAGATGCTTTGATTCGTTCAACTTCAAAAAAGAAATAAGATGTATTATAGATGTGAGTTGCTGGTAGGAGGTAATGTACATGATGTAACAAATGACCTTGTCAATTGGGATGATGTAGAGATGTCTTTCAAGAGAAATGACTATGACGGTGTCGTGCGTAGTTTCTCAACCAAATTCGAGTTCTCAGGAGGAGCTTATTCTCTTCTTCTAAGAGAATATCAGTCAAACTATTTAAAGTCATCCGCTACGATTGTGTTTTATGTAAGGAACAATTCGTGGCTATTGAACGAGAAGTTCAGGTGCGCTTTGGATTACTCCACATTCACATACACCGACATATCATGCGAGATTAATGCGGTTGACAATAGCCTTGCAAGTCTTATAAAAGCCAAAAAAGGCACGCAATATGAATACTTGGTTAGCGAATTGAAGGAGCAGAAACCTCTGTATTATGATAGGCTGGAGATGTCGAGTAATATAGAATGGGTTATAGAAGGAGAAGTTAGCGATGATGCAGACTGGGTATATAATACTTATGATAATGTTGGTAATTCAATTGTACCGTTATACATAAAAGGCACTCCGGAAATAGCAGTTAAAAACAAAGTAGAAGTTACCGATGTAAGCATTCCTCCAAGCGGAGAACCTGTACCTATACCGAGTTTGTGGTTTTTTCATAACATAAGTTCTTTACCTCTCCATATTAGTGTAGACTTTTCCACAGGGGTTACAGTTGAAAAGTTAACCGACGATGCATCTGCAACATTAATTGTAGAGCAAAGATACGGCAGTGAAGGTTATAGAACTTTGCTTGAGCAACAGTTATCTGGTATTAGTGGAGCAATACAGCCCGTATCGATACATAGAGATGATTATACAATGTTTATTGACGGCTATCTTATATTTAGAATAAGCATTAAAGGAAAGATTAAAATCGGCATGCGTAATAACCCTTTCAAGATAACATTTAAAGCAATAGATACACCCGTTGACATTAATGTAATTAAACCCACAACCTTATTAAACAGGCTTCTTAAGTCAATTACAGGCGACAATAGCGTAATCGGAGAGATTACCAGTACTACTGATGCACGTTTGGATAAAACAGTAATTGCGCCCGCCGAAAGTATCAGAGGAATACCAAATGCCAAAATCTATACATCCTATACCAAATTCGCAAATTGGATGAGTTCTGTTTTCGGGTTTGTTCCTGTTATAGGTGATAATAAGGTAACATTTGTGCACAGGGATGTTTTGTTTCAGGATAAACTGGTGAAAGATTTGAAAGACGATACGGTAGACTTGAATTATAGCGTAAGCTCCTCAATGATATATTCCCGGCTAAAAGTAGGATATGACAAACAGGACTACGATAGCGTAAACGGACGTGATGAATTTCATTTCACAAACGAATACACCACCGGAATTACCCTTACAGAGAACGCGAAAGAATTGATAAGCCCATATCGCGCGGATGCATACGGCATAGAATTTCTTGCCGCAAAAAGAGGCGAAGATACAACGGACAATGACAGTGATAGTGATATATTCTTTGTAGGTGCCGCACTTGAGGGAGAAAAGTATAAACTTGTACGAAGCGGATACACCATATCCGGCGTTATATCTCCGTCTACCATGTTTAATGCCATGTATTCGCAGCGCTACATGATTGAAGCGAACGCACGCTACCTTGCCGCCTTTGCAGAGCAGTTGTCTTTTACCTCCTCTGACGGCAATAGTGATGTTGAGATTAACGGAGTAAGAGAAACCAACGACATAGCATTAGGTAATAGGCTGTTTACGGTTGGGGAATTATCGGTAGAAACAGGCGATCAGGGAACACCCTCTGATTTATCAGGCTATATACGGATAGAGAAGAACGGGAACGTATATAAAGGATTTGTAAAAAGTGTAAGTTACAATCATGGAAAGGCAAAACCTGTAAAGTATTCGCTGATAGTTAAGAGCGTAGAATGAATATATATAAAAAGCCAGATGTAGTGTCTGGCTTTATTGCATAATTCTTTTTGTATTGGCTGAAATGAAGCAGCAAGAGTCACTAACGATTCTTCCCTCTCCGATAATTTCATGCAAGGGAAAGTGCTTGGCTGCTCCTCTCGGCGTCCATCCCAGTCTATCACCTTTAGGCTTTATATGATGTGGATGCTTTGCAGAATATCTTGCTTTCTTGCTTTCCATTACACTCCCCATATTATTTTGATATTGAATTTATCTGTTCCTTTTTTATACTTCTGCTTACAGTTTTCTTAACCACTTCTTCCCGGATTTGGTTTTAAACCATATAAGTATGCCACTTGTGATAATGGTTCCTATTGTATATAATAAGCTTAAAAAATCCATATTATCACAACCCTTTTATCCACTTTTTACCGGAAGGAGTTTCTGTATAAATCCAAAAGGCAACAGTTATTACTGTTATAAGCCCAAACCCATATAATGCAACCATAATATTTATCTTAAAATGTTATTACCTATTTTTGCAAATAATACCGTAAGTATAATTCCCATAGAAACAAGAACAATTAATAAAATGTTATCATAGAGTTCTTCTTTCACAAGGGTTATTGCCAATCCCAAAGATAATACAGTGAAAGAAACTTGCGCCAAATTAAAAAAGAATCCTGCAAGCTTTTCACGCCTTACCTTATCCTTTTCCTCTTTCTTAACTTCTTGTTTTTCGCTCCAGCTTCCCATGCACTCCTATTATAACAAATATGAATATACGGGTATTCTTCTTTTATTAAGTTCCTCTTTGGAAATATCAGACAATACAAACTTCTTCCCTGAATTGGATCTACTCAAATCAGAGATGTTCTTCTTAGACGAACGAGGATTTTGTTTTAATCTTATATTACCCATATCACCTTAATTCTATAATATTGTAGAACGACAGAACGAACGACGCAATTTAAACATAACACTACCTAACAATGTTTACTACATTGTTAATAATATTATTTCCGATACAAATTAAAGCAGAAATAGGGATGTAACCAAAACATGAGACGGATTTCTTTGTAATTTAGAAACGGTCTAAATAAGCATTAGTATATTACTGCGTTGCCACTAACTATATATACAGGCAGCTTTGACTTATTACATACAATTCCTTACTTTTTATCTATATATTCTCTTGCTATATTTAACAAATAAGATTTTTCTATTTTATCAAGTAGCTTTTTATCATCATCTATTAAAGTGTTTTTAATAGAATCCATGTTTAAAGAAGAGGTTTCTTTTTTTATCTGTTTTTCTGTTTTTTTATTTAACATCCCCAACCCTATAATTTTCAATTCTTTAAATTTTTCTCCAATAGCACTCCTTGTATTATCAGATATATTATTTGTAATCGGGGAAGTAGATATATTTAATATTGTAAAATTAAATTCATTAAATTTTTCTCCAACTGAAATATGCCCATTCATACTCCTATTGAAATACCCCATTAAATACACATTTGAATTTTCGTTAATATTGGACATATTATTAAACGCTACATCGTTTTCTTTTGAGTTGTTATCTATGGTATATACACTCTTTAATATAATTCTATCATAAGGGTATCCTACTTTATAATTATCCCCATTATATTCTATTTCTATATTTAAAAATATAAAACTTGATTCTTCTCCTTTTTTATATTCAAAATCCTTAACTTTTCCTGTCCAGTTATTTATAATCTGAACCGAATCTGCATACTGAGATAATATATTATAATACTGTCTTGTATAATATCTCTTTTTATTTTTATTTTTTTCAATCTGTATAGGATTGGTGCTAATACAAGAATTAATGCTATCCATTCTTTGAGAAACCAATTCAATGAAAATATCTTGGTCTTTGATCTCCTTTTTTACATTTACATTAGAGTTATTACATGATGATATTAATATTGTCAAGAATAGAATACATACGGATGCTTTCATAATATTATATTTTTAAGAATACAGTCAATTACAATGATTCAAACACTGATTTTTACGATTATCAGCACAATCGCTATTCTGTTATTTTTCTTATCCTGTAAACTTCATCATACTTGGCGAAGTCGATACTGTATTCATCTCCCAACTTAGATAACTCGTATTTGTATTTTTCAACCAATCTGGGATAACCGTATTCAAAATCCCCAAGTTCGGATATTTTAATTAAATCTTCAACATATAAACGTTTATATATTTCAAAAGCTTTATCTTTATTACCAAGTACAATTTGTTTATGAGCTTCATCTAAGCTATTTCCAATAATATTTTTTCTAATTTGTCTTACATCATTAGTCATTCCCCATACTTTGAAGAATAGAATAATCTGTAATACACCAAATGCAATAATAACGATCGAAGTAACAAGTAGCATGTTTTCCATAATAATACGTTTTTAAGTTTTGTTTGCAAAGTAACCTTAAATAAACCGTTTTGACAATATATTTGGCATAAATCTTCACAATTTAGAATGATTATAAATAGGGTAATCACTTCTTTTTCCCGAATAATTCAGCATGGCTCCCAAGTCTAAGGACTTCAATAACATCGCTCCCCTCATCAAACCATATAAGGAGAAAATCTCCTTCGATATGGCATTCCATGCAATCCTTGTACTCACCAATCAGGACATGAGCCTTATATTTCTCCGGAAGTTCTATTTCATTCTCCAACATACGAAACACTTCCAGTAACTTGCTCAATTTGGATGGGTTGTTCCGGTATCGCTTAAAATCTTTTTTATACTGTGTCGAATAGTGCAACTGCTTCATCTACTCACAAGATTTTATAAAGGCTTCCATACTACTGGTATCAATAACCCCGGCATATTTACCGGAACGCGCCTCGTTTATGGCTGCAACCGTCTCTTCATTAGGTTCTGAATACATTGCATCCATCAAGGTGCTTTCTACAAAATTATTCAAACTCCTGTTCGCTTTTTTGGCATGTTCCTGCAAGATTTGCAATAAATCCTCACGCAAGCGGAACGAAGTTTGTTTTCTTACTACTGCTTCCATATTATTATTTGCATTACATTGTATTATATTGTACAGCAAATATAATACAATATTTTGGGCGACCAATCAAAAATAAGAAAAAAGTAATCCAAATAATTAATTTTCTAATAAGAGGTTTGCTATTTCAAAGATAATGGCTATCTTTGCGGTGTCAAAATCTCATGGGCGAGCGTAGCCCACAAAAATTATTTGGAGGGCATTTTTTATGCTTGTACGTAACTAAAGATATTTAGCGTATGTCCTGTGCGGTAGCAGTAATGCCCGCAAAGTTTCCATGAGAACTTTGACAACAGGTAACATACGCTTTTTTATTGTCAAAATTTTCATGGAAGAATTAAAACTATTCCAATCTCCTATTTTCGGGCAAGTACGCACCGTAGTAATTAACGGTCAAGTTATGTTTGTTGCAACAGATGTTGCAAAATGTTTGGGCTATTCCAATCCTAATGATGCAGTGATAAGACATTGCAAATCAGACGGGGTCGCGTTTTACGAGGGGGTGGTTAAAACAGGTCAGAGAAAAGACGGCACTACTTATGAACAAACAGGTGAAATCAAAGTAATCACAAAAGGTAACTTAGTGCGTTTAGTTGCCAGTTCAGAACTTCCACAGGCAGAAGAAGTAGAAAGTTGGATTTTTGACGAAGTAATTCCTACTGTACTGGAAACCGGTGGATACATCGCAACCAAACAGGACGACACTCCCGAAGAAATCATGGCACGTGCACTCATAGTGGCACAGGAAACAATCAAAAGAAAAGAAGAAAGGCTAAAGCAGCTTGAAGAGAAGAACGCCAAACTAAAGCCCAAAGCCGACTTTGCCGAAACAGCTTTCAAAGCAGAGGGCAAAGTAGACATAGGCCAAGCCGCAAAGATTCTCAACCTCGGTTTCGGGAGAAACACCCTTTTCAAGAAGCTAAAGGAAGTGGGCGTATTTTTTAAAGACAGGAACGAACCGAAACAAAAGTACATTGACGCCGGGTATTTTGAAATGACGCTGTTACCACCTATACACAGAGACAGTCACCCCGACATATTATATCAGAAGGTACTTTGTAAACCCAAAGGACTTGCTTACATTAATTATTTATTCGGTGGAAAGCCTTCTGACGGGAAAACGGCAAAAATAAAATAACCCAAACAACCCAGTGGGTTAAATTCAACCCAAACAACATTACAATCACAGCCGATGTGCTGATTTTAAACCTAAAACAAATATTTTATCTATATGAGAACAAATACATCCGATTTGGTGAGACAAATGAGTATAGTATCAGAAGAACATGAACAGGTTCTTAGAGAGTTGAAAAACATGCAATCTGTTGTAAAGTACATAAGCCATTTGCTGGACGCTTACAACATCGTATCAGGACGCGTAGACGAATTGCAGGAAGAGATAAAGGCACTAAAGCGTGGAAAAAACAACAAGACGGATACCCCAACAGATGGCACAAAGACACACAGAGTTGAGAAAACAGTAATGCCTAATATGCGGATAATAATGGGGCTTAAAAAGTAAACTTAAGAGGCGGGGTAACTCCCGCCTTTGTTCTATTTTTAATATTTTTCAATTTGAAGGCAGAAAAATTACAGGGGTTATACAAAAAATAATGTTCTATTTTTAATATCAGAACCAAACATACTCTATAAATACGCCTTTAAACGTCTCTCCCCGCGGGCAGAAATTGAATATTCCGCCATTCTCATACAAGACATATACCTTACCCTCCATTTGGGCCACTTTCCTTGCAAGCGTCCTCATATTGGCTATGTCTGCCATTCTCTTTTTGTTTTCGCACGCACACCCCATTACAAGCCGAATTTTCTGAAATAATCTTCAATACCTTGTTTTAGACATCTTCTAAAAAATGTTTTCCGGGCATAGGAACCGACACGATAAATTGCCTGGCCGTATTTCTTTTCTATATCGCTGCTGAAACTGACACCCTCACTTCCTATTTTTAACCCCTTGTTTGTCGGAGTAGCCGTAATTGAATCGTGAAACTCACCTGTAATTATAAGGTTAGGCGTTCCTTTTGAACTCACAGGGGCGTTTATTAAATCAGAATGCATAAGCGGGGCGTTCTTTTCCTTAAAAGCTGCATATCCTTTTGCGTTTTTATACCAATATCCGGCCTCCTCTGTTTTAAAATATGGATCATTGAAGTAGGTAGGACGTAATGGTTTGTCGTTTCCGTTAATACCTGACCATAACTGCTCTACGATATATTGTGAAACCTCCTCCCTATTTTCTACCATTACACCCCGTATCATAGGTTCGAACCCCTCAACGAACTGTTTTACGGCTTTTTCCGCATCAATTATATTAGCCATAACAAATACAATTAAGGGGTGAACAAAATGAACACCCCTAATTAATATACACAACACAGTTACATATCACCGTCTTTCTTCTGCCTTTGAACACCGGAAGAGGCTATATCCTCGTAAATTGAAGAAAGCACCTTTTCGCGTTCCTCTATCGGACGGTCAAGAAAAAACACATCCTTATGAGAGTTTATGAAGTCCCTCTTCTTCATGTTTCTTACTCTCTCATCGTTGAATGTAATTCCTTCTACTTTCATCCCCAAGCCTCTATGCCTGTGATTCCGGCTCCTTGCAACACAGAGGGGGAAGCAAGCGTCGGTTCTCCCTCGCCTACGGTAATAACACCGTTTGCGTAGGATACACTTGTTGCACCGGGTAATGCAGTAGTCGCATTTTCTTGAAGCAACGCTCCGTAGTATGGGGTTATATCAAGTCTTCCGAAGTGCTCAACAAGCTTGTATTTCTTTGATTCTGTTGAAACCAGCTCAACATAAACAAGCCCTTTCAGCGCTCCGACAACGTCAAAGTCACACGCCTTTACACCAGCGTTCTTGATATACTTCTCGTAATCCTTGAACATCGTTGCAATAGTGAGGTTGGCTTCTGTGCCGGAAGAATCCCAGTCCTGACCGCCCGGATATACGCCGGACAGTTCGATTCCGGCCAGTTCTTCCGTACCGTCGTTCATGCCGTATATCACGTTGTTCTCGTCCACAAAATATGCATCAAACGCTGTATTCTTTGCAGCCATAAGATTAGCCTTGAGGCTTGCATCGTAATTTTCAAGCGTCCATACATCGTTTTTGGGCGAGTATCCTGTGATTTTTGTAGGTCCGTAACCTGTCGCTGAGGTTTGCGCTTCCCCGCCTGATGGAGCATATTCCACAATCGTTTTAATCGGAAATATTCTTCCCGGTCGGTCTGCATGACAGGCTGCTTCCAAAGCGTCCGCTGTCAGAGTTTTGGGCAACTTATACCCATGCATTACCAATATGATAGCTTTTACCTTGCCGGGGTCTAACACGCATACGGAATTTCCCGTATTAAAGGTTGCAACCCCCGGACATTGTCTATAATCTGTTGCCATAGCATTTTATTTTTTTTACCGTTAAACTTAAATTAGTTATTTCAATAGCATCAATCTTTTCTTCAATCTCCTTTCCGTCAGCGTCAAAAGCGCCTCTTCGACCGAATACAAGATTTTCCGAATAAGAATGAGCCACATGCCCCGAATATCCAAAATCAAACCTTTTTTCAGCACCCACTTCCTTGATTAAAGCATCATACAACGGTCTTAACAAGCCCTTGAAAGATACTTCTATACGCTGCTCATTGGTGTAATCCTTGAGCGTGTTTACTGCTATGATTATATTGACATCAGCCTTGCAATACACCTTGCTATCTGTCTTATCCTCTACGAACGGGGTATAAAGCCCGATTAAAGGAAAGCGTTTTGTGGCGGTTTGTGGTATCTTCTTTTGCGTCAGGATGGCCTCCCTTATATATGTACTGTCGCCGAATATATAATTCACGTCATACCCAACTTCGGAAGACACTTTTCTGCATATATCGCTGAAAATCTCTACTATCATAGATTGAATGTGTTTACAGGTTTTAATAATGATTTATCGAACGTCCAGCCCTCTATATGTTGCGTATCAAGCCATTTATAAAGGTCTGCGTTCATTCTAACCATGCTATTCCATGCAGAAACCATTTTCCCCATAGGAGATACAAGATCACCGACATCGCTGTCTTTCTTTACACCGTTGACGGTTACATCGCATTGATGGTTTCTTGCGTAGAAAAAGTATATGTAATTGGCAATAGGAGAGATTTTCATCCCTCCCATAGTGCCAACCAGCATGCTCTTTAAATCATCCCACAGTTTTACAGGTTCTTTCTCTTCTGACTGGAGATATTCGGAAAATTGTTCATATACTTCTTTACCAAGAACCTTTATCAGGTATTCCGTCTCATAATAGGATATATAGTTGTTCACATCTCCTGTTATAGCAGATGTTGTCAATGACGGAGCAACATCCGGAGAAATTATTCCGCTAATAAATAGCGGCCCTTGAAAAAAAGCATAATCAATGAGCATAATTAAACATTTTTATTGTCCGCAACCGGAGATGTCTTTTCTCGTTTTTCAGGAATCTCGCGTTTTTCGGAGGATTTAGGGGCGCCTTCCTCAATGGAAATAAGCCCCATTTCCTTCCTTATTCGGTTTTCCTGAATGATCTTATCTACTTCCAGTTGACTACCTCGTATAATTATAACCTTATCCATTAGGCAGCAACTTTAATGGCAGTTATCACATCGGCAATATTACCGTATGTAAATGCAGCCGGGTTGTAAACAGGCATCTGAACCTCTTCCTGTGCAATGAGGACAACAGTATTGCGGAGCTTTGTTTCCACATCTTCTGCAAACTCAACGCTAAGATTGCTCCAGTCGACCAGAGAAGCTCCGTTTGTCATATCTCCTGCAAAATACTTGCCCGGGTTGATCTTCGTTGTTTCAATAATAGGTCTTCCGGAAATATACTTGACACCGTTAACGGTAGTAACAAGGCCGAGAGACCGTCCGGATGTATCTTTTGCCGTTTCTGCATCGAATACGGTAGACGGGTTAAGCGCAATGAACGAAGGCGTGTATTCCGCATAGGTCATGATTGCGAAGATAGCATTGATTGCATCGCCGATATTAGGAGATACAACAGAATTGAACAGGTTGTTCTTAACTGTGAATGTGACAGCGGATGTCGCATCAGCTACGGCAGCGTATGCATAGTCAACAACAATCTTTCTGTCATTCATCTTATGAACAACATAAGTAGAGTTGAAACCTTCAACGGAAGAGCCTGCAAACGTAATCTTTTGGCCGTCCATGATTTCGGGCTGTGCGTTTGTAAACTCAACAATGGACTGTTTGCCGCCATTGTAAGTGCTTACTGACTTAACAGAACCCTTAGCGCCGGTTACCACGTCTTTGCTGATTATATCTTCTGCCGGAAGAATATCTTCGTAGTTTGCAATACCTTTCAGGTTATCGCCTTGTCCGTCACCGAACATGATTTGGAAATCCTCAGCCATTCTAACCCAAGAGGCAAGACGGTTCATAAGCCATGAGCGTACATAGATACGAGACTTAAGCAATCGCTTGCTCAACGGAACATAAGTACCTATGCGGCATACGCCAACGGTCTGCTCTTTGATCTTAAATGAAGATTCAGGAAGTCTTCCGTTCTCTGAAACAGCAGCAGCGTTTCTGTCAAGATCGTAGATCTGCGTGAATGTGATTGTAGGATATGCAGGATCTCCCTGATCTACAGTCATGATGTCACGAATGTGCGCTCCTTCATTGATCTTAGTTACAACAACATTGCTTTGGCGAGTGATTAGCTTGTCTCCGGCATAGTCATTAGTTATGCTTACCGGATCTGTCACATCTTTCAAATCAATGTCAAAACGGCCTGAACTCTTTGTTTTCCCGTCCAAGAAGTCTTTAAACTTCTCTGAATCCAAGAACTCATCAATCTTTTTGCCAAGATTGTTAGAGTTGCTGTTTACGTTAAAGCCCTTTGCCTTCAACACTTCCAGCTGTTTTGACAACTCTTTGATTTCTTCTTTGAACTCTCCCAGTTCCTTAACAGCAAGACCAACCTTGCCATCTTCGTTTAGGGCCTTAAGCTGCTCATCTACGCTTTTCATTTTCTCGTTGAATGAACTTTCAGAGATAAGCCCCTTGAGAAGCTCCTCCACCGTATCATTCACCTTTTTTTGAATTGTACCAAGAGTTTGCTTTTCCTCCAATGTCAATTCGTTTTCTTTTTTTGCAAATTCAATCAAATTCATTTCTTCTAATTATTATATTAAACCTTTAATAGCGAGTCCCTCCAATGAAAAAGTGCTTTTGCGGCTTTCTTCTTGGTGAGTGCCCTCCGGCGGCTCTGTATTCTTGTTTATGAAACTCTTATAAATCCTTGCATAGCATTTAGGACACCTTACATAAGCGGCAAGTTCTTCGATGCTTTTCTTTGACGATACGATATTAAGAACCTGTTCCTGTATCTCCGGTTTAAGCTTTGCCATTTCCGCAGACACTACATCCTCTGCTATCCAGCGCGTATAATTCCCTACACTGTCCAATACTTGGTTTTCAAATGTCTCTTCCGGCACACTATTGTAATCAAAGGAAAGCCCGCAATGAGGACACGTCACAATATCCTGCCCGGATAATGCCTTTTCTACCAAACTTAAATTCATGTCTAATTCTTTTAATTTATCATCGGAATAACGCATCGTAAGAGCTTTTTTAAGGAAACCTATATGCTCCTGAATTGTCTGCTTGTCTGCGTTCTTAATATCAATAAGAAAGGTTTGCGGATTGGCTCCCCATGATGATAAGGTTGAGTATTCCCATAGAGACCACTCTTTTACAATTCTTTTATCTTTATCGTCTCTTTTTATAGCCTTTACCCCGATAGAGTGTTCAAGGGTCTTTCCGTATTCTGCGTAAAGTTTGTAGTCCTCCAGCACATCTCGCCCTATCTGTTTTTTTAAATTGATAGCACCTGTCATAACAAGGTTTCCGTCAATCTCTTTACCCTCTATCGGACATCCGAGCAGAATGCCTCTGTCATGATTATACAGCCATTTAACCCTGCTGAAGTTTTCTTTCAACGTCTTATTGAAAGAACCTTTAGCCGATATGTCACCATCCGCATCCTGAATGCCTATTCCGTTTACAGCGACAGTTACAATGCCTTTCTCGTCAACATCGTTCGTCCTTGTCTTACATGTTATGTCTCTAAGCTGCTCCATTGCTATTTGATTTTGTGTTACCTGAAGAAATAATACCTTTGATTCTCTCCACTTCCTGATCGCTCATTTCCAATATGAGCTTATCGTATAAAGGGTTTGAAACCTTTGATTCACCTATCTGTGCCCGCCAATCATTAAGGGTTATTACCCCGCTAAGAAACTCGTTTTTACACTTTACCGAGATGATGTTTAAAGTCTCTTGTCTCTCTTTATTTCCTGATTGCAAAGCATCCACATCTGAATAATCCACATCTAAGTACAAACCGCTGTTTTCAAGCCCCAAGAATCGGGTAAGGCTTCTTGCGAAAGATTTAGCCTCCGGGATAACGATGTTGTAGTAGACGCTTCTTTCCGCTGTTTGCTGATTGTTGAAAGTGCTGTTGTCCTTTCTTGGCACAAGCTGCGCAGGTATAGAAAACGCACCGGCTATTGATATGGCATCCTGCAACGTCTCGTCAAACGGTTGCAATTCCTGAATACTCATAGATGTCCGGATAAAGTCCGTATCTGTATCTATTATCGCTACCGGATATTTATCTTCTCCTAATCCGTACACAGTATTGTATTCTTCGCGGATATTCTTTTTTTCGTCAGGAGTTAGAGCGACTGTCCCGGTTTCATCTTTCTTTCTTGATACAATGATGCCGAGAGCACCTCTCTTGGTGTATATAACATTCCTTGCTTCATACACAGATATAAGATTGGATATAGGCTTTATCTGTGATACAAGCCTGCTTTGTCCCTTGAGGTTACAGGTAAAGGTGTTTACATTAGGCTCCTTCACATGAAGAACAGTTTCCGGCGGCATATCATCCATAATACCGGAATAAGACAATCTGTAATATTGGATTATATCAGATACACTTGCCGGAGAAAACAGAGGAGCATTGTTGTATGCTACAATATCAACGCTGCCGGATGGAAGGACCCAATAATCATCGCATCTCTTCCATAGTTCTTTTTGTGATTCTGAAAACACAGATGCTTTGATAAATGAGTTACCTGTCAGAAATTTATATAGAAAGTGAAGTGATACGAACTCATCAAATGATTGAAGTGCGTTTGGCTGTGACAAGAACTTGTTTATGCTATCATTGTTGAATACGACTGAATCGTCCTTTGTTGATTTTAGCATAAAATTACCCTTGACAATCTTGTCTACCAAATATCTTACCGGGAAAAACACTTCCGGCACAGATTCGTATAGAGTTATGAAGTTATCGGAGGCTACATAAGGAGAGGCGATGTCATATAGCGTGTTGCGCACATATCCGTAGACATTCCCCTGTTTGTCGCTGATTAAATCTTTGGACTTGCCTCCAATAGATAAATGAAAATTCTTTGTCTCAAAAGATAAATTCATGCTTAAATAAAAAAGGCAACAACCATATACATGATTATCGCCTTTGGTCTTTTAGTTCAACAATGGGTAGTATGTTACTTAACATACCAAAGGCTATTATTTTATGCAAATATACTAACTAACATATTGAATAGCAAATAAAAAACGAACTATTTTTATTTAGACTAAGTAAAAATAACAATTTAAAAAAAATTCTTTCTTATATACTTGGATATGGCGGATATGATGTTGATAGCAGAGGCGCTGTCCTTACCGTTATAGTCCAAAAAGTCATTCATAAATAACAGATAATCAGCATTACTTTCATAACCGCCTGAAAACCTTACTTTCTTCTTGATAAAGTCTTTGTTAGCCTCTATTCTAAGCTTGTAGTCGGATGAAGAAGATATTACCTTTATTTCCCTTAATTCCCTCAACTCCCTTACTGTATGGAAGAATGCTTTTTCGCACTCGAATATAACAAGACCCTTTGCGTTTTCAACACATCTGAATAACATATCGCTGTCATAGCAGCCATGATATACTACATATTTTATATCTATGTAATCATGTATAACGCACGACACAGCGGTCATCATTCCGAAATTATCAGGAATAACGTATAACAACTCGCTTCCGGCTGCATCCGCATTAAAGTACAACACATCATCTTCGGATTGAACACTTCTTTTCCTCTTGAGGGAGAATCTTGTATATTCATCTTTGAACACGTCTACAACAACGTATCTAAATGTGTCCGTACAATGTCCAAACTCCTCATAGCTTTGCCCGGTTTCCTTATTTTTAATCCTTTGCTTTAAAATAGCTCCGTTGGCATCTTTCTTCACGTTCTCATAGTCTCTTATTGACTTCTTACAAGAATCGTCTATACCTATATTTATTCCGTATAGATTACCGGACAATATGGCGTTTATAAACTCACCCGACAAAGCGACTGAAGGGTTGGAGGCGGGAACGCAGTCATTAACTACAAACCTCTGTTCCAAGCACTCAATAAACTTATCCAAAAATGACCTCTTTTCGTCATCTATTGTATTACCGCTTCTTGTAGTGGCATCCCCATGAACAAATAACACATCTGCATACCCGATAGACGTAAGCCAGTCCCTTGTCATTGACGCTGCCTGAGTAACGGTATTATTAGGATCTTCCGCGCATATTTCGTGTATCTGCCTGAAATTGTTGTCGTTTTTTTGCCATAGCGTTACGGTAATATATGGAAGTACGTTATTATCAACCGATATATGAATGGGTGTTTTAGAATCATACGGATAGTTCCCCCTATGTTTTCCTGCATCAAATGCGTACAGGTATTCTCCGCCAGTCCTTATGCTACCCCAGTCTCCGAGAGCGTAAATGCGGTAATAGTTATAATCTCTATTTTTATCCTTTTCAAAATCGGCAACCGCCTGCCTGTCATAAAAACCATAAGTGCCGTCAGGAGAACCGACAACCCAAAAATTATTAAGATAGGTAGACTTTAATATCAGCGTATCAGGCGCATGCACTTCCTCTTCTCCTGTACGTGGGTTGGTTATTATGCGGGGAGAGTTAATAAGTTTCTTGGTTATTGTAGTGTATTCCTTTGGCAATACATCTCCTGTCAATGTGTTTTTAATACCATACAGATAATTGTCGACCTCGTGCAAGTCCTCTTTGTCGAACACATTCTTCTTTATCCAGTGCTCCTCTGATATGGGGTTAAACATGGATATTATCTTTTGGCCCAAACGGCCCCTTAAACGTTTTTTTATCTGCTTGAAGTCAGCTTCGGCAAAATCACTCAATTCTTCGCATACGACAAACTGATAACTTTCAAGACCTTTTATCTTTTCAGGATCATCAAGACCGCTAAATGTGATATATGAGCCGTTGAAGCATTTAATAGCGTTTTCCCTAAAATCAAACGCTTTTGAAATGCCGAGACTGTTAGCTGCTTCCTTAAATGCCTTATATATGCTGTCCGCTATGGTTGCACCAGTCTTCCTATAAACACGAGTATTATATCCGTCAGATAAGCAAAACAGTAATATAGCCTGTGCAACCGAAAAGGATTTGGACGAAGAAGAGCCACCGATCAAAAAGATAAACCGGATATCATCATCTTTTAATGCTTTTTTTAAATGATGAAAGTTTGGATTGAATTTCCGATAATCAAATGTGATCTTTTCATTTTTACTCATCTCCTGTATCGACGTCAAAAAGCATACTCTTCAAATCAATCTTTGTAGGCTCGTCAAGACCGAACATCTTGCATACACGTTCTATTGCCCATGTTTTGGAAACGGTTTTTACTTTCTTCTTTCCGTCATACTCTTCTGTATAGTCAGTAATGGACTTTCCCCTGATAACATCAGCGCACAACTTGATTATTTCCTCTTTGGTAATATCGGATTTTTTTTTCTGCTCTTCCTGGAGCTCTTTTACCCTTTGGGCTACATTTGGGCGGGATAACAGCTTGCAAGACTCTTCCCATATTTGTTTGTCTCTCATCTTCTCGGACGAATAGGCACGACGATAAGCATCGGAAGCATTACCGCTTTCAATGTAATAATTGCAGAAGTTTTCTTGTTTGATTGTAAGTCCTTTCATGTCTTTTCGTCAGTATGGGTACACATGCCACTTGACATGCTTTTGCAAAGATAATAAACAATATGTGATATTTACAATTTATTTCGTTAATATTAATGTCTTATTGTGATTTATGTGTTGTACAGCATAAAAAATAAAGTTTATTTCGCTTGCTTACTATCAAATTTGATAGTATATTTGCAATATCAAATAACAATAGAACCGGCGGCAACGGATAAGCGGCATAAAGTTATGATTACTATCAATCAAGTTGTTTTCAACAAAAAAGGTCAAAAAGGTACTATCACTCGTATTATCACCAAATCAACCGGCTATGTAGAAGTTTCTTATGAGGCTGGATTCTCAAAAAAAGAAATGGCATTCAACCTTACCGACGAAAATGGTGTTTCCTTGAAAAAATCACCCAAAAAGGCAGAATTGAAAGCTTTAACCCCACTTGAAGAAATTCAAGACAAAATGATGTGGATTAATGGATGCGCATCTGGTGACAGAAACTCTATGAGCTATCAGATTTCAGCGGAAATGCTTTCTAAGATTGAAATGAAAGCTAAAGAATCCGGAAATGACTTTATTGCTTCAATTTGTCAATCAGTTGATAAATATATGAAGTGTTCTGAAAAACAGGCTTATTGCCTTGCTAAGTTTGCAATCGAAAACGAAATTGAATTATAATATATAATGCTGCGCTATCGGCATGACGGGCAAATAATATGAATAGCTATAATATTTTTGACGAAGAACACAGCGATACTATATTGTACCATGCGATAGCTCGTGACGAAGACCAAGTAAGAGAATTGGCAGAAGAGGCAGGTATAGACATATCCGGTCTTACCATCGATCTTGAGAGAGTGAATGCGAAGAATGAATTAGGCAGACCATATCCTGCGAGAATAGAGGATGCAGTAATCAGATAGCCATGAATGACAGAGAACGAATAGGTAAGCGAATAGCAGAGCTTCGCATGGCAAAGGGAATATCGCAAGCGCAATTATCCGAGTTAACTGGGATTGCTCCCGGAAACATAGCCCGTATAGAGCTTGGAAAATACAGTACGGGTATAGATATTATTTCCAAAATTGCAAAGGCATTGGATTACAAAGTTGACTTCGTGAAAGAATAGGCAGGCAATTGGCTTGCTTGTTTTTTATTTACGTAATCTATTACCTTTCGATTAGCTTCATCCACTTTCTTGTTATCAAAGCGTATGTATATATCCGTTGTAGTGCTATTTGCCCAGCTGTGTCCAAGAGCATGCGCTATTACCTCTTTGGGAATGTCGAGCTCAGATGCTATTGTGGCCCAAGTATGACGCGTCCAATAAGAGGATAAATCAGGAAACAGAGGGGTTCTTATCTTTTTCCCGCCTAATCCTTTTCGTTCAAGTTTCCCGATCTGCTTTAGTCCTATCCCCATTCGATGCAGGAAGTCCTTGTAATTCCTGTATTCATCCATTATATTGAGAAGATAGCTTTTCCCTTTATATCTTTCTATTATATCCATAGCCTCCGGTTCTACTTTTACGCTGTATAATTTCCCCGTTTTAGCCCTTTTGTATTCAAAGCGACCGTTTACCAATGCGGAATGTTTTGCGTTGAACAAATCGGCTGCATTTACCCCTATAAGGTAAAACATAAGCATAAATATATCTCTATATCTTATCTGATACTCCTCACATGGGTAATCTCTTAATAATCTAAGCTGTTCTACTGTGAGGCTGCGTTTCCGGGTTTCCTCTTTTTTTATTGAAAATCTTCTGAATGGATACAATGTCGTGTACTCTTCATCAATGGCATAGTTGAATACGGTGCGTATGTTCCGTAAATGAATAGCGTAGGCATTAACCTTCATTGTCTTTGCCATCCACGCTTCAAAATTTTCAAGCCACGATTTATCCATGCTTTCAAACGTACAGCGGCTATCGTATTCTTTAATCTTGTTCCTTGTGGTTGTGTATACGGTCTTGGTACCTTGATTATTCTTTTTCGATATAAATTCATCAAGATAGTATAAGAATGTCTTTTCGTTTTGGATCTTATTGCTTATGGCTTCTTCGATCATTTTTTTTAATGATGCATCCGTTGTTGATTTCAGCTTACCCTGTTGCTCCAACGTTAATATTACAGTTTCCGCCTTGTTTATTATCCCGCGAGCGACAATGTTTCTTGGTTTATAATTTTGTGCCCGCATGGAATACTCATTTCCAGCCCACTCTTTATCCGATGCGCTTAATTGTGTAGCTATCATTATTTGTTTATTATGGAACACGTTCAACTTTAGAGGATAAGTCCCGTCTTTTTTTTGCCTTCTTTTATCAAGATAGAATTTAACTGTTGCCATATATCTATTTCTTTTTGTTTATGCAAATCAAAAAATTTGCATAGAATTTGCATACAAAGATAGGACTAAAAGGGCCTAAAAGGGCCTAAAAGGGGCATGTTATTCAGCATATATAAAGAAATCAGGCAGTCACTTTATTTGTAACTGCCTGATTTTCAGGAGAGCGGAAAACGGGACTCGAACCCGCGACCCTCAGCTTGGGAAGCTGATGCTCTACCAACTGAGCTACTTCCGCAAAGAATGTTTCCTTTGTTCTGAAAACATCGGCAAAGGTAATGAAATCTTTTAAAAAAGAAAAAATGAAACCACTAAAAAATGTTCTGTTCTTGCCACTACCGTAGAATTCATGTACATTTGTTTCCTGTAAATCTCAAGAAAATCAATGAAACGAATTATACTTATCACCGGTGGGTCCCGTTCGGGCAAAAGCACTTATGCCGAAAAGCTGGCTCTAAGTCTCTCTTCCACCCCTGTCTATCTTGCTACGGCACGCATATGGGACGAAGAGTTTCGCAAACGGGTGATACATCATCAGGCAAGACGTGGCCCTGAGTGGACCAACATAGAAGAAGAAAAAGAGTTGAGCCGCCATGCACTGTCCGGGCGCACCATCCTGATAGACTGCATTACGCTGTGGTGTACCAACTTCTTCTTCGACCTTAAAGCCGATACTGACCAAGCCCTTACCGCCGCCAAAGAAGAATTCGACCGCTTTACCTCACAAGATGCCACATTCATTTTTGTCACCAATGAAATAGGCATGGGAGGTACGTCCGAAAACGAGATACAGCGGAAGTTTACGGACATGCAAGGCTGGATGAACCAATACATCGCTTCGCAGGCAGACGAAGTCATTCTAATGGTGTCAGGCATACCTGTAAAAATAAAAGATAAGAGATAAAAGATAAGAGATTAAAGGAATAAAGAACAAATATTGAATATTGAAAGAATACGATGAAAACATTTCATATCTCCCGTCCGAACGAAGCCATTCGCCCGGCATTGATTGACAAAATCAACAACCTGACCAAGCCGAAAGGCTCTTTAGGCACTTTGGAAAGTCTTGCATTGCAAATAGGCCTCATCCAGCAAACTCTGACTCCTACCCTGCAACATCCGCAAAACATCATCTTTGCTGCCGATCATGGCATCGTAGAAGAAGGGGTCAGCCTATCGCCCAAAGAAATCACCTGGCAGCAAATCAGCAACTTCCTCCATGGGGGTGCGGGCGTTAATTTCCTCTGCCGTCAACATGGATTTACGCTAAAGATAGTGGATGCCGGAGTGGATTATGACCTGCCTTACGAAAAAGGCATCATCAATATGAAAGTGCGTAAAGGCACACGCAGCTACCTGCATGAAGCAGCAATGACCGAAGAGGAAATGGAGCTTTGCCTTGAACGGGGCGCGGAAGTAGTGCGCCGTTGCCACGAAGAAGGCAGCAATATACTGAGTTTCGGAGAAATGGGCATAGGAAACACTTCCTCTTCTTCCATGTGGATGACTTGCTTCACAGACATCCCGTTGAAAGAGTGCGTGGGCGCAGGAAGCGGTTTGGACAATGCAGGTATCCGCCACAAATATGAAATCTTGAAACAAGCGCTGGACAACTACCGGGGAGACGGTTCACCGCGCGACATCATCCGCCACTTCGGCGGACTGGAAATGGTTATGGCAATAGGAGCCATGTTGCAGGCCGCCGAACTGAAAATGATTATCCTGGTAGACGGGTTCATCATGACAAATTGCATCCTTGCCGCCGGCAAGTTGCATCCAGAGGTGCTGGACTATGCCATCTTCGGACATTGCGGAGATGAATCCGGACATAAACTTCTACTTGAGAAACTAAATGCTAACCCTCTATTACACTTAGGACTAAGGCTTGGAGAAGGTACAGGCGCAATATGTGCATACCCGATTGTTGTCTCGGCAGTCCGCATGATTAACGAAATGGACAACTTCGCACATGCTGCCATCACTAAATATTTTTGAGATGAGAGCGCCGTATATCATGCAAACAAACATTGACAGTATGAATTAATACAGATTTTCATGAATAACATATTAGCTTCATTCATCTTCTTCACACGACTGCCTTTCTGGAAAATAAAGGAAGTACCCGCCGAATGCTTCAAGCACGTAGTCCCCTACTGGCCTTTGACGGGCTGGCTGACAGGCGGTCTCATGGCAGGTGCGCTATGGCTGTCCGGACAGATATTGCCCGTATCCATTGCCTGGATTATAGCTGTTATCGTCCGCCTGCTTGTCACAGGCTGCCTGCACGAAGACGGGCTGGCAGACTTTATGGACGGGTTCGGCGGTAGCACTACACGTGAGCGTACGCTTGCCATTATGAAAGACTCCCACATAGGAAGCTATGGAGTTATCGGATTAATATTCTATTTCCTGCTGCTGTTGCAGATGCGCAATCTTCCCCTGAATTTCCTATGCATCCTCGTCTTTTGCGGCGATTGTTGGTCTAAGTTCTGCGCATCCCAACTCATCAACTACCTGCCCTATGCCCGGAAAGAAGAGGATAGCAAAGCCAAAGTCGTCTATAACCGCATGAGCCGAAAAGAACTGATATCGGCCTTCGTCTGCGGATTGATTCCGTTTGTCCTGCTCCTGCCGATAAGAATGTGGCCCGCCACCCTCTTTCCACTGCTCACGTTCGCATTGCTATGCCGCCTTATGAAACGCCGCCTGCAAGGATATACGGGAGATTGTTGCGGAGCCGCTTTCCTGCTTTGCGAATTATCATTCTATATAGGCAGTCTCATAATGGTTTATATCTACGCCGGTTATGGCATTGATTTTCTTACGAAATACGTCTCTGTTCCCTTTTATTTTCATTAAACATTTAATCTGAAAGTTATGGAAGTCATACTTATTCGCCACACCTCTGTTGATGTCCCGCCCGGTGTATGCTACGGGCAAACGGATGTTCCCTTGAAACCGACATTTGAACAGGAAGCCGCCATTACCCAAGAGAACCTGAAAAACTATCTTCCTTTCGACCACGTATATACCAGCCCACTCACACGCTGCGTACGTCTCGCCAGCTATTGCGGCTATCCGGATGCGGAACGGGACAAACGGATTATGGAGATTAATTTCGGAAGTTGGGAGATGAAACCTTTTGACCTCAACGACGACCCGCGCCTGCAAGAATGGTATAACGACTATTTGAATGTAGTAGCTACCGGCGGAGAGTCATTCGCCATGCAATACCAACGTGTCAGCCACTTCCTCGATGAACTGAAAGCAAAACCCTATCAGCGGGTAGCTGTCTTTGCCCATGGCGGCGTCCTAATCTGTGCGCAAATATACGCCGGTGTCATCAAACCGGAAGAAGCATTTGATGCGCTGACGCCTTATGGCGGCATCATAAGGATCACACTTTAGAGGGAGACAGGACTGAACATACAAGTGGCGGTCACAACAACTATGATTATCATTAGCCACTCCACACAGCGGTTGATGCGTATGGCAACTTTCATATCCCCGGTGGTCAAAGGCCGTTCATTGTCACCTATATAAGGTTTCCACACCTCTTCTCCAAAATAGTTGTGAGGTCCTCCGAAGCGGCAGTTCAATATTCCTGCCAGTGCCGCTTCCGGATACCCGGAATTGGGGCTTGCATGTCGGCTGCCATATTTCCCTACAAAAAACAACAACGAAAACCTGCCCGAAGCAACTACCATGAGGAAAGCCGTCAGGCGGGCGGGAATATAGTTGGCCGCATCGTCCAAATGGGCAGCAAAACATCCGAAACGACGGTAACGCTCATTCTTATACCCTATCATAGAGTCAAGTGTGTTTACCATTTTATAAGCAAACATTCCCGGAACACCCAGCAGTGCGTACCAAAACAGCGGAGCAATAACGCCGTCGCTCAAATTCTCCGCCAGCGTCTCCAACGCAGCCGTACGAACTTCCTGAGCAGAAAGTCCGGAGGTGTCGCGTCCCACAATGCGGGCCACCTGCTTCCTTCCCTCTTCCAATGAACGGTCTACTGCTTTAAACACCTCACAGACTTCGCGCACCAGCGTAGTACCTGCCAGACAATAGAAAATCAGCAACACCTGCAAAGTCAGAAGCAAACCGGGAGAATAAGATGCAGCCCAACGCAGTAAGAGCAGCGCAGACAGATAGGCCCCCGCAACAAGCAGCAATGACATGGCAGCCCCTTTCAGAAAACGGGCGTTCCCTTTGTTCAAACGATGTTCACAGAAAGAAATGGCCTTACCAAAAGCTACCACAGGATGCGGCAACCAAGCAGGATCTCCCAACCAGTGATCGAGCAACCATGCTGTAAGCAACGGCAGATTCAAATTGAAAGCAATGCCTAAAATAATGATTATATCTTCCATAAGAATGTTTCTTTAAATCACAAACTCTGTTATTGCAGCCACCAGCCTGTTATTCTCTTCAGGCGTCTGTGCAGCTATGCGAAAGAATTGTTCGTTCAGGCCAACAAAATTGGAAGCATCCCGGATAAGTATGCCATGCTCTTCGGCAAGAAACTTTTTCAAGGCAGACACCTTGCCCACGCGAAGCCGCACCAGCATAAAGTGCGTCTGCGTATCCCAAACATCCAGCCCGCCTATGGCTTTGAGTGCTTTGCACAGATGCGCCGTTTCCTGCAAATAAGCAGCTATATCCAATGGGGCAGGCACATCGTTCTCCATTAAGAAAAGTCCCGCTTCAATGGCAAGCCGGTTTACCGACCATGGCATACGGTTGGTGCGCAACCGCTTCAGCAAACCGGAATTACCGGTCACATATCCAAGCCGCAAGCCGGGAATCGCATACCTTTTCGTCATGGAGTGTAACAACAGTACATTCGGATACTCCGCCGCCTCTGCCGACGAAAAAAGCGGGCACAACGTGAAATATTCGTAAGACTGGTCTATAACAAAGCAAACCTGCGGATTATGTTCAACCAATCCACACATATATTCTTTATCAACCACTGTTCCCGTAGGATTATTGGGATTGCAAAGCCATAACATCCGCACATCGTCCGGCAAGCGATACCCGTCCTGCTCCTTGGGCAACTGATAGAGCGAACTCACCCGGTGTCCATGCATGTGGCAAGCATCCGCATACTCGCTGAAAGTGGGTTGTAAAATGGCCGTATTCGTACCCCGGAAAGTCTGTGCAATGAGATATATAGCCTCCGTTGCACCATTTGTCACACAAACAGTGCCGGACGGCAGATGATGGCTGGAAGCTATGCAGGCTTCCAGCGTATAGGGCTCTGGTTCAGGATAACTGCCTATCTCCCCAATACATTCACACAGGTGGGCTTTCAGCCGGGAAAGGTCCACTCTGCCATAAACGTTGGAACTGAAATTAGCCGTTATCGGGCAGTTGAATTTGTAGAAATCGTCTCCATGACCGTCAATCATATCCCATCAGATTTAAATGTTGTCCGTCAGTATCTTGTAGATAAGCGGCATATCGACATGTTGTCTCACATGCTCGGCAAGCTTATCATACTGTTCTTCCTTAAATTGTTGATAGTTGAATGCTTCTGCCGTTTCCGACAATTTACCGGCAAACGGTTTAAGCAGAAAGTCTATGAATTCCGGATTGTCGAGAATACCATGAATGTAAGTTCCCATACACGTACTGTCTACAATATATCCGTCGCACAGCCCGTCTTCCAGCATATTCAACGGAGAAGCAGAAGTTCCCTCAATGGGTACGGTACTGCCCATGTGTATCTCATAACCGGACATAGAAAGTTTTAACGTCCCATCTTCAGTTGCCCGTCCTCCGTTTTCAAACAATTGGAATTTCACCTGCCTTGTCACTTTCTCTCCCGTCATCCTTGTGCTTACAGGCAACAACCCAAGACCGGGCAAACGTTCTATATCCCCCTCCACATGGTCAGGGTCAAATACCTCTTGCCCCATCAACTGATAGCCGCCACAAATGCCCAAGACGGCAGCCCCTTCACGATGAGCACGAATAACAGCTTGCGCCACCCCATTGCGGCGGAGCTCATACAGATCGGCAAGCGTGCTTTTGCTACCGGGCAGAATAATTATATCCGCTTTCGCCAGTTCCTCGGTATTGTTGGTATAAAAAAGATGTACGCGAGGGTCACGTTCCAACACGTTGAAATCCGTAAAGTTACTGAGATGACGCAAAAGCACCACCGCAATGTTCACTTTCCCCTGCTCTGCCTGCAAAGATTTTGTGGCAAGGGCAAGGGAATCTTCTTCCTCAATATATATATCCTTATAATAAGGAACAACCCCTACCACCGGTATGCCGCAAAGCTCTTCCAGCATCTTAACACCGGATTCGAAAAGACGTATGTCTCCCCTGAACTTATTGATAAGAATACCTTTGACGTGCTTGCGTTCTTCGGGCGTAAGCAACATTACCGAACCATACACACTGGCAAAGACTCCGCCACGATCAATATCCGCCACCAGAATAACATCGGCTCCGGCGTACATTGCCATAGGGAGGTTCACGAGATCGACCTCCCGCAGATTGATTTCGGAAATACTTCCCGCACCCTCCAATACAACGGGATTATATTTTTTCGAAAGACGGTCATAGGCCGCGCACACTTCCCGGCGCAATTCCTCTCGTCCTTCCTTATGGAAATAGCCGTACGCACTGCGGTTGCCGATAGGACGACCATTCAAGACCACCTGCGAGGTACAGTCCGACTGCGGTTTCAGCAGTAACGGATTCATGTCTGTGTGGCAGGGAACCCCCGCTGCTTCCGCTTGTACAGCTTGAGCCCGCCCTATCTCCAATCCTTCGGGAGTAGCGTATGAATTAAGGGCCATATTCTGCGCCTTGAAAGGTGCCGGCCGGTATCCGTCTTGTTTGAATATACGGCAAAAAGCGGCAGATATAATACTTTTACCGACGTCACTGCCGGTTCCGGCAAACATCAGTGGATGAAGTCTGTTCATTTGTTGAGCTAAAATGCGACACCCGGTACGGTCAATCTTACCGTTCTCCGTTTGCGGTATCAATTCTGTTATAAAGATATGTTTAGGACGATAATATGTTTCCAGCACCGCCTGCAACTTATTCTCCAGTTCTTTTATATCCGGCTTCCCTGCTATCAGTAAAGTAAGCGCTTGTCCCAAACGGGGGTCGGGAACTGCTGTAACGGCAAATGGCACAGGAATAAACGGTTGCAGTCTGTTTTCCATTTCTTCTGCCTGTATCTTGATCCCGCCGCTGTTGATGACATTATCTTTCCGTCCGGCAATGGTAAAGCCTCCATCCGAACAGAGACAGGCAATATCATTAGTCTGTAAAACATCATCACAAATCAGGGGAGCTTTAACGATCAGCGTATTCTCGGCGGACAAAGACAATTCGACCGAGGGAAAGGGATAATAACATTTGGAAGCAGCCTCTCCGTTCAGGCGGCGCAACGCAATATGCGACAATGTTTCTGTCATGCCGTACGTAGAGTAAGCCGCTATCGGAATCGTCTTTAATTCCGCTTCCAAGCTGTCATCCACCGCCCCGCCACCGATAATCAGAATATCTGTATGCTCCAGCCGCTTCCTCTCGGCAGGAACACGAAGCGTATTATAAACCTGCAAAGGAACCATCGCCGCAAATTTCAGAGGTACTTCGACATCGGAAAGAGGATGACCGGAAGCAGGACGCACAACCAGATTCAGTCCTGCCACCAAAGAGCGCACCACCATCATCATTGCCCCAATATAACGGAGATTCATACACAACAAAGCAGTATCCCCCGCTTGCAGATTCAAAAATTCACAAGTGAGGCGTGCGCTTTGCATCATCCGGTCCTTGCGCACAACCAACCCTTTCGGGACGCCTGTGGAACCCGAAGTATGTACGGTAATAACCGGAGAAGCATCAAACCACTCATTCAGGAAAAGATACAAATCCCACAAGGCAGGCGGGCAATTACCCGCCCCTTCCGCCACAAGCCGGGATATATCTTTGGGAGCATACTCTTTTCCCTCTAACAGCAGGCGTTGTTGTTGTCGGTCAAATATCATTGAATACTTTAAATATCATCATTACAGAACCATAAACAATCTTTTCTCACCTCAAGAGGCATCTCCACATTGTCTGTGAAAAGCTGCCCGGTTCCCAGTCCCTGAGGCAGCGGATTGTCGAATGTAGCACACCATTGGGCAATTGCATTCAAACCGATATTAGATTCCAAAGCGGAAGTAATCCACCAGCCGATATGCCGTTTTTCCGCTTCGGCAATCCACTCATTCCCCCCGCATATTCCTCCATGAAGAGAGGGCTTGAGAACAATATACTGCGGATTGACCGCCGAAAGCAGTTTCCGCTTTCCTTCCGGAGTATTGCAACCAATCAGCTCTTCGTCCAAAGCTATCGGCAACGGAGAGTCGGAAGCAAGGCGCGCCATTTCTTCCCACTGTCCTGCACGTATAGGCTGCTCAATAGAGTGCAAATCCAACTCGGACAAACGTTTCAGTTTCTCCATCACATCAACCGGAGAGAAAGCGCCGTTGGCATCCACACGCAACTCTATTTCCTTAGAAGAAAAATGCGCACGTATATGGCGAAGCAAAGCCAGCTCTTCATCAAAGTTGATAGCGCCTATTTTCAGTTTGATGCAACGAAAACCGGCTGCCATTTTTTCTTCTATCCGGGTAAGCATCCTGTCAAAGTCTCCCATCCAGATAAGCCCGTTTATCGGAACCCCTGCCTTTCCGCGCGAAAAAGCCGTATCATAGAGTGCCCAGCTTCCAATCCGGAAATGCCGTACAGCCGTCTCCAACCCAAACAAGATGGAAGGGTAATTGCGTAAAGACTCCACATCCAAATCTCCCCCGCAGTCCTCCAACCGGCGACAAGCCTTGACAAGTATATCCTCGTAATCGGGAAGATCATCACAACTCAATGCAGGCAGAGGAGCGCACTCTCCTATTCCTGTCCTGCCCGGATAGTCGGGAGAAGTCAGATGAAGATACCACACTTTCCGGGTTGTATACACTCCGCGGGAAGTTCCCGCCGGTTGCTTAAAGTGCAGCAACCGGGGAATAATATCTATCTTACAATTCATTACAATAATCAGGGAAATTTGGGATATTGTTTGAAATTCGGCTTACGTTTTTCCAAAAACGCGTTCTTTCCCTCCTGCGCTTCATCCGTCAGATAATAAAGCAATGTCGCATCGCCTGCCAGTTCCTGAATACCGGACTGTCCGTCCAGCTCCGCATTCAGTCCGGCTTTAATCATGCGCAAAGCCAGCGGACTGAGCTGCATCATCTCTTCCGCCCATTGCACATATTCGTCTTCCAGTTGCTCCAAAGGCACTACTTTATTAACCAGCCCCATTTCCAAAGCTTCCTGTGCGTTATACTTGCGGCAAAGGAACCAGATTTCACGCGCTTTCTTCTGCCCTACCACACGCGCCAGATAAGATGCACCGAAACCGGCATCAAAACTACCTACACGAGGACCTGTCTGACCGAAAACAGCATTCTCGGAAGCGATAGACAAGTCGCACACCACATGAAGCACATGCCCGCCACCGATAGCAAAACCGTTTACAGCGGCAATTACAGGTTTCGGGATACTGCGGATCTGTTTCTGCACATCCAATACACTCAAACGGGGTACGCCGTCTTTACCGATATATCCGCCGCGCCCTTTTACATTCTGATCACCTCCCGAACAGAAAGCCTTGTCTCCGGCTCCGGTGATGACAATCACGTCAATATCCGCTTCCTCACGACAAATGCGCAATGCATCACTCATTTCGGCAGTTGTAGTCGGAGTGAATGCGTTACGGTAGCGTTCGCGATTGATGGTAATACGGGCAATTCCGTTATAATAATCAAAAAGAATATCTTCATATTCCCTGATGGTAGTCCACTCTCTTTGTGTCAGCATAATTTATATTCTATTTTAATTGGTGATAATAATTCTTCAACATCCGGATATCTTCATCCTTATCGGTAAATACTTCCAGCAAAATGGGCCGTTCCACAGTTTCCGGACAAGTGAAAGTTTGCATGGTCTCCGCCAGTTGCCCGTCATTCTCCGCACGCAGGTAAAGGAATCCCCGTTCTTCCGCCCAGCCTTTGGCTGAGGTTTTATGAACCGCTGTAATAAACTTATGCGAAGCCTCCGACATTTCAAGCCCCGGCAATGTATGGAAAATTTCTCCGCCACCATTGTTCAATAAAAGGATGCGCAGATTAGAACCGACATTGACATTCCACAACGCATTCATATCATAGAAGAAACTCAAGTCTCCGATAGCTGCAAAATTCAGTTTATCGGAAGTTGCCGCATAACCGACGGCTGTGGATAGCGAACCTTCTATGCCACTGGTTCCCCGGTTGCAACATACCTCAATGGTGGGAGAAATGGCATACAATTGAGCATAGCGCACCACCGAGCTGTTGGCCAGATGCAAAACAGACTTTTCCGGCAAAGACTTTATCAATGCACCCACTGCCGCCATTTCCGAATATGCGAACTCCGGTTCGGGAACAGCCTTGCAATAGTCCTCCCAAATGCGGGGATATTCGGGAGTGTGATTTTCCAGCAGGCCTGCTATCTTTTCCAGGAACTCAAACGGGTCCATCTCTATTACCGTAGTCAATGAGCAGTAAAGATCAGTCACCTCTCCATCCGGTGATACATGCCAATGCTCTTTGGGCGGATGTTGGCGAAGGAATTTCTTTAATCGTTTGGACACGATGTGTCCCCCGTAAGTAATCAGCAGGTCGGGAGCCATCCGGTTCATTTGCTCTTCGGGCATGGCATAGAGCGCCGTATCAAAATTCTTCACAGGGATACCCGGAACAGTCTGATTGCCGATATGCTCCGTCAGCCAGGCAAAATGCTTATACAGCAGTTTGGTATATCGTTTTTCAAACAGATAAATAAGATTCATTTGCCCTACCACGATCATCCGCTTTCTGTATTTGTTCATGCGGTCGATGAGGTCATTATAATCGCGGTCGTAGATGTTCAAGCCTTGATAGCGGGTGATGACGCGCACTCCCGGCAATGCAGCCGTTGTGAAACCGAATAGCGGTTCGGAAACAGGTACATTGATATGCACCGGTCCTTTCCCATGATGATTGGTTTCCAACAGGGCCTCATTTATCAGGCGGTTGCAGAACCATTCATCCTCGTCCGTATGAATTTCGGGAAGATTGACGGACTTCTTAACCAATGTCCGGAACACATCCGGCTGTGGAAGTGTCTGTCCGTCCATTTGTCCGATCCAGGCTGCGGGGCGGTCGGCGGAAATAACTATCAAAGGCACTTTCTGATAAAAAGCCTCTGCCACAGCCGGATGAAGATTTAATAAGGCGGTGCCCGAAGTGCAGCAAACCGCAACAGGTTTACCGCTATTCAAAGCCAGTCCAAGGGCAAAATAGCCGGCACTCCGCTCATCTGTCATTGCATAACAAGTAAAAGCCGGATGATTGGACAAAGTGTGCGCGATAGGGACATTGCGGCTACCGGGACACAACACAACCTTAGTAATTCCGTACGCTTCGAGAAGCGCCGCCAGTTGGAGGATATTCTTTTTGTCTGTATACATGGTGGTTAGTGATTAGTGGTTAATGAATCATGGGAGGGAATCCTTAACAGACGTTTCATGGTTTGCAGTTTCTTTTCCGTTTCCAGCCATTCGTCGTTCAGTTCCGAAGAAGCCAGCAATCCGCCGCCGGCATAAAAAGACAATTGTCCGTTTTCAATGTGCATACACCGCAGGTTCACATATAAGTCGGTCTTTCCGGAAGGATCGAGCCATCCGATGAAACCGGAATAATAACGGCGGTCATAGCCTTCGTTTTCCAGTATAAACCGGTATGCTTCCTCCTTAGGCAGTCCGCATACAGCCGGAGTGGGATGCAGAACTTTCAGAAGACTTCCCAGTTTCCGGTTATCTCTCAAAGTAAAATGAAAACTCGTTTTTAAATGTGACAATGCTCCGGCATAAGCTGGATACGGACCGCTCTCCGCAGGATGAATGTCTAATGAAAGAAGTTGCCGGCGGATATAAGATACAACATATTCCTGTTCTTGCCTATTCTTCTCACCCCATTCCTGCGGCAAATTACCATTCTGCAAAGGCAGGGTACCTGCCAATGCCACCGTACTCCACTCGTTCTTTTCTCCTGATAAGATAATTTCGGGAGTGCTGCCCATCCATACACCGGTCCGGGGGGTGTAGCACAAATATACGTAAGAATGAATATAATGTTTGCATGCAGCATGGAACACTGCCGAAGGGGAGAAATCCGGAAACTGTCCAATGACGGATTTGCGTGAAAGTACTAATTTATCAAACCTCTTACTGCGCAAGGCTTCTATAAATGTCCGGAAACAAGTCTCATACCCTTCCGTATAAGTTTCCGAAAATGTTTCCTGCTCCTGAAACAACCGGAAGGCCTCCTGTTCTTCTTCCGAATACTCATCGGGCAGCAGGAAATGTTCCGGCTCTTCCGGTTGTATCAGCACAATCGGACTCTCCTCACTCACCCGGAACGGTGCAATGACGAATCCTCTTTCCCCATCCAACTCTTCAAGGTCGTGCAACAGACGGACATTCCCCGTTGCCTGCATCAGCAAATGGGGAGCTGCCTCTCCGGGAATACGATAGACGGCAAAAGGCTGTTCTTGCCGGATCAATGCATCAATAGCTGTCAGATTACTTATTTCTTTGTCAATCATCTTCTTTCATAAAAGAATAAAACCAGCATAGTGTTCAAACGCGCTGCATGATTTTAATTCAGATGACAAAGATACAAAATCCTTTTTATAGAAGATATAAAGCGAAAGTTTGTTTATACTGTCTTTATATGAATATAAGACTCTGTATCTTTCCTTGCATACTTTCAAAATGAACAATCTTTCACAAGGAATGTTTGAGAGATTATCATTTCAACCTAAACGATAAACCTGACATATGAAACAAATCTTACTTATCATCCTCTTGGGAACGGGAATTTCCATAACGGCACAAACCCTCTCCCTGAGTTTTGACGACGCCTTACGGCAAATGCAGCAGGGTAATCGGAGCCTGAAGATAACCGACAAGGGCATCGAAGCCGCACGTGCAGAACGTGACAAGTTGAACGCTCTGTGGTATCCAAGTCTGCAAGGTGCAGGAACATTCGTACACCTGTCCGAAAAAATAGAAGTAAAGCAGCCTCTTTCGCAATTTACAGATCCTGCCAAAGACTTCGTACACAACCTCGTTCCGGACGACCAGTTCATCAGCGGCATCCTCGACCAGATAGGCAGCCACACACTCGTCTTTCCACTTGCACCGCGTAACCTCACAACGGTGGGGTTGACAGCCGAATGGATTGTATTCTCCGGCGGCAAACGTATCCGCGCCGGCAAAATAGGAAACACGATGATAGACATGGCACGCGAGAACCGGGAACAAACCGATGCCACACAGCGTATCCTTTTGGCAGAGAGCTATTTCGGCCTGCGCCTGGCACAAGAAGTGGTACGTGTGCGCCAAGACACCTACAACAGTCTGCAACAACATTACAAAAATGCCCTAAAGCTGGAGGCTGCCGGAATGATAGACAAAGCCGGACGCCTCTTCGCCCAAGTGAATATGGACGAAGCGCAACGCTCACTGGAAGCCTCGCAGAAAGAGGCCGCAGTGCTGCAAAATGCCTTGCGCACACTGCTCAACATGGAAGATACCTGCACCATACAGCCCATCTCCCCACTCTTCATCAACACCGTCCTTCCTGCTCAAGAGGAGTTCTTGCAAGCCATGCGGACCGAGAACTACACCGTCAACCAATTGCAGTTGCAGTCGCACATCGCCAAGCAACAGCTCCGTATCGACCAGAGCGGATACCTGCCCGACATTGCAGTGTTCGGCAAACAGACCTTATATGCACATGGTATTCAAAGCAACCTCGTCCCCCGCACCATGATAGGAGTAGGATTTACTTGGAACCTCTTTGACGGGCTGGCACGAGAAAAGCGGATACGCCAATCAAAAATAGCCCAGCAGACCCTTGCCATAGGACAGGAAAAGGCCAAAGACGATTTAAGTGTAGGCATTGACAAGCTATACACACAAATGCAGAAGTCTCAGGACAATGTACGCGCCCTGAAGAGCACTATCGAACTGAGTGAAGAGCTGGTCCGCATCCGCAAGAAATCATTCACCGAAGGCATGGCCACAAGCACAGAAGTGATAGATGCCGAAAACATGCTGGCAACCGTACGCGTGGCCCGTCTGGCGGCATATTATGAGTACGATGTTGCACTGATGAACCTGCTGGCGCTATGCGGAATACCGGAACGGTTTGATAAAATGAGAATTGAAAATTAAGGCTTATACTCCATACTTTATACTTATATAAAATGAATATCAATAATAAAACTATCAGCATCACATTCATCGTTATTTTAATCGTTACCGTAGTGGTATCAATCATCGGAATGTTACTTATGAGCCGGCAGCCAATGGTGCTGCAAGGACAAATAGAGGCCACAGAGATACGCATCAGCGGGAAACTCCCCGGCCGCATAGATTCTTTTCTCGTGGAGGAAGGCGAATGGGTCAAGGCAGGTGATACGCTCGTCGTCATCAACAGTCCCACTATCGAAGCCAAGTACCGCCAAGTGAATGCTTTGGAACAAGTGGCGCAAGAGCAGAACAAAAAGATTGATGCCGGAACGCGCCGACAAATCATTGCCACAGCCCGGCAGCTATGGAACAAGACGCAAAGCGACCTCACCCTTGCCCAAACCACCTACCGGCGTGTCCTAACCCTTTACAAAGACAGCGTCGTCACCGAGCAGCGAAAGGACGAAGTGGAAGCCATGTACAAAGCCGCACAGGCCGCCGAACGAGCTGCGTACCAACAATACCAAATGGCAGTGGACGGTGCGCAAAGTGAAGACCGCGCTGCTGCCCGCAGCCTTGTAGACGCCGCCCGCAGCACTGTCGATGAAGTATCCGCCCTTTTGGTGGACTCCAAGCTCATAGCTCCCGAAGACGGACAGATAGCCACTATCTTCCCGAAACGCGGCGAGCTGGTGGCTCCGGGCACTCCCATTATGAACCTGATTGTAATGAACGATGTGCACGCGGTCTTGAATATTCGGGAAGACCTGATGCCGCAGTTCAAGATAGGCGGAACTTTCAAGGCCGATGTTCCCGCACTTGACAAGAAAGACATAGAGTTCCGCATCTATTACATCAGCCCGCTGGGCAGCTTCGCCACTTGGAAATCCACCAAGCAAACAGGGAGCTATGACATGCAGACCTTTGAAATACATGCACGCCCTGTACAAGCTGTGGAAGGGCTAAGACCGGGAATGTCGGTGCTGCTGACTCACGCCGACCGCTAATCACCAATCACTAATCACCAACCTCTCATCATGAATTTACTATATAATGTTTTCCTCCGCGAATATCACCGTATCACCTCACGCCGCCTTTATCTCGGCGTGTGTGTCATCCTGCCCTTATTCTGCCTGTTCTTCATGGCTACTATTTTCGGGAACGGACAAATGGAGAACATACCCATCGGCATCGTAGACCGGGACAATACCGCGACTTCACGCAGCATATCCCGACGCATATCGGCCGCCCCAGCTTTTCGGGTGGCGAAGCACTTCACCGATGAAGCTTCAGCACGTCAGGCGTTGCAGCAGAAAGAAATATACGGTTACCTGTCCATTCCTCCCCGGTTTGAGCAGAAAGCAGTCAGCGGAACGGACGCAACGCTGACCTATTACTACCATTACGCCCTTCTCTCGGTAGGAAGCGAACTAATGGCTACATTCGAAACCACCCTCGCTCCAATAGCCCTGTCCCCTATCATCATACAGGCACAAGCGCTGGGGGTGGAACAGGGACAGATGCAAACGTTCCTCCTTCCGGTAGAAGCCGATACGCACCCACTCTATAATCCTGACATGGATTACTCTATCTATCTGAGCCAGCCGTTTTTCTTCGTTTTGTTCCAAATACTGATTTTACTTGTAACGGTCTACTCCATAGGAAGCGAATTCAAGTTCGGTACCACGCAAAATTGGATGCGGGCTGCCACACCTCCGGATAAAGATCCTGCCAACCTGCAAAATGCCAGCATCCTTGCCGCTGTCGCAGGGAAGCTGCTGCCCTATACCCTTATATTCTCTGCCATAGGCATATTGGCGAGCTACGTCTTATTCGGCCCGCTGCATATACCGTTTCAGGGCAGCCTGTGGCTGATGAATGCCATTACAGTGCTCTTCATCATGGCCACACAGGCATTGGCGGTACTGATATTCTCTGTTTTTCCCAAGATAGCCTACATCATCAGCGTGGTTTCAATGATAGGTTCTTTGGGGGCTACACTGTCAGGGGTTACATTTCCGGTGGCGGCTATGTACGCACCGGTTGATGCCGCTTCCTACCTGTTCCCGGTGCGGCACTTCACCGAAGCGTCACAGGCAATGATCTATTTCAATGCAGGTTTTGCCTATTTATGGCAATCGGTTGCTATACTCCTGATATTCCTATTGTTGGGAGTATTGATTCTACCTTTACTGAAATGGTGGATACGGAAAACAATATCGGAGGAAGTAACTGAAAAAGCAACCCCACAGGAATCATTGGCACATACTGCCGGGAACGGAATGCCGTCCTTAGGTGATGTTATCCGCCATGAATGGAAAGCCATCTCCACCAATCCTGCAATCCTTCTGGTGTTGGCAGGCGGTATATTCCTCTACGGTTTACTCTATAACTACATGTATGCCCCCAACCTGGTGCGCAAAGCTCCGGTTGCCGTAGTCGACCTCTCCCATTCCGCACTCAGCCGGGAATACGTGCGCTGGCTGGATGCAGCTCCGCAGACTTCGGTCCGCGCCCGGACTCCAAACATCCTTGAAGCCCGCGAATGGATGAAGAAAGGCGAGGTCACCGGCATACTTTATATTCCCTCCGATTTCGAGACACGTGTGGCCCGCGGTGAAACCTCCGTATTCACCCTATATGCGGCAACAGACGCGTTCCTCAATTTCAAGGGATTGCAAGAAGCCGCCTCACGCGTTATGCTGGCCGTAAACGATGCCCACCGACCTGCCGGAGCTGTATTTCTGCCGCCACAGGGGTTGTTGGCCGTCGCATCATCCGCCCCCGTCAACGTATCAGGGACGGCCCTTTACAACTATACCGAAGGATATGGTTCCTACCTGATCCCCGCCGTAATGATTGTCATCATCTTTCAGACGATGCTAATGGTGATTGCCATGCTGACAGGTGAAGAAGCCGAAGAAAGGCGGAAAGGAATTTCCATGATGAACGCCTGTTCCCTAAAGGATGCGCTGCGCATCGTATCGGGAAGGAGTTTTGTATATGTAATGCTGTATGTGGTGTTCTCGTTGTTCCTGCTGGGATTGCTCCCGCACATTTTCAGTATTCCCAATATCGGCAACGGATTGGACATTGTCGTGATGATGATACCTTTTCTGCTTGCCACAAGTTTCTTTGCGCTTGCCCTGTCCCGCTGGTTCACCGACCCGGAAGCCCCGCTGCTGATGATAGCATTCTTTTCTGTGGGCTACATCTTCCTTTCGGGTGTTTCCTATCCTCTGGAACTGATGCCTTGGTATTGGCAGGCGGCGCACTACATTTTTCCCGCAGCTCCCGCGGTGCTCGCTTTCGTCCAACTGAATTCAATGGGTGCCACTCTTGCCGACATTTGGCCTCAGATGCTGACGCTGTGGATACAAGCAATCGTGTACGGTGCATGGGCATTGCACACTGCAAGGCATAAAAAAAGGCTATCTATCCCAGACAGCCAATCTTTTTGTTAACCTTAAATCTAATACTATGAAAAACACATTACAAAGATACGGACATTTCGGGAATCTCCAAATTATCGGAGTGCCAAAGCCCAACTTATAACATGGTTTAAGAGGAGTGTGCTGTTATTAACATTTTGATGATAATAAATCAGGAAAAAACTTATCTGGCATGGATTTATTTGGCAAAGGTTAACATGTTTCCGACAAAAACCTTATCTTAGCTGCCAAATATAAAAAAAACGCTATGATAACCGAAGAACTGAAGAAACTCTACACCGTACATACCGGACACGAACCCGAAACCATTGACGAACTCCCCTCTTCCGGCTCCAACCGCCGCTACTTCCGTCTCACAGGTACGCCCACGCTGATAGGTGTCAGCGGTGAATCCGTCGAAGAAAACCGCGCATTTCTCTATATGGCAGAGCATTTCCGGCGGAAAGGCCTGCCCGTACCCGAAGTATTCATCCGTTCCGAAGACGAAGTGTACTATCTGCAAGAAGATTTGGGAGACACTCTCCTGTTCAATGCCATTGAAAAAGGACGCAAAACCAGCGTATTCGGAGAAGAAGAAAAGCAACTGTTGCGCAAGACTATCCGCCTGCTGCCTGCCATACAGTTTGCCGGAGCCGACGGCATGGACTTCTCCTACTGCTATCCACAGGCGGAGTTCAACAGCCGCAGCATCCTGTGGGACTTGAACTACTTCAAATACTGTTTCCTCAAAGCAACCGGCATGGACTTTCAGGAAGACCGTCTGGAGGATGATTTTCAGAAAATGGCGGATGTATTGCTCCGCAGCAGTTCCGCTACTTTCATGTACCGCGACTTCCAAAGCCGCAACGTAATGATCAAGGATGGCGAACCCTGGCTCATCGACTTTCAGGGCGGGCGTAAAGGGCCTGTCTACTACGACGTGGCTTCATTCCTATGGCAAGCCAAAGCCAATTATCCCGACAGCTTGCGTCAGGAGCTTCTGAAAGAGTATATAGAAGCGCTGCGTAAATACCAACCGGTGGACGAAAGTTATTTCTATGCCCAGCTTCGTCACTTCGTACTGTTCCGCACCATGCAGGTATTGGGCGCATACGGTTTTCGCGCTTACTTCGAGAAGAAGCCCCACTTCATCCAAAGTGTGCCTTTCGCCATTGAAAACCTGCGCCAACTGTTGCAAGAACCTTACCCCGAATACCCCTACCTCTGCAAAGTCCTGCACGAACTGACCGAACTGAAACAATTCACCGACGACCTGCAAAAGCGGCGCCTGGTAGTGAAAGTCACCAGCTTTGCCTATAAGAAAGGAATCCCCGAAGACTCCTCCGGCAATGGCGGCGGCTTTGTATTCGACTGCCGCGCCGTAAACAATCCCGGCAAGTACGAACGCTATAAGCCTTTCACCGGACTTGACGACCCCGTTATCCGTTTCCTCGAAGAAGACGGGGAAATAGCCGTTTTCCTTGAACACGTATACGCTTTGGTAGATGCTTCCGTAAAGCGATACATGGAACGCGGCTTCACCAGTCTCTCCGTATGCTTCGGCTGCACAGGCGGGCAGCATCGCTCCGTATATTCGGCACAACACCTGGCCGAACACCTGAACAAAAAGTTCGGCGTACAGGTGAACCTTATGCACAGAGAACAGAATATTGAACAGACTTTCAACGCAAAACGCTAAAAAGCAATGAGATAATGAAAGCAATGATATTTGCCGCAGGACTGGGCACGCGCCTTCGTCCGCTGACGGACCACACCCCCAAAGCCCTTGTTCCCATAGCCGGGAAAACGATGTTGGAACGTGTGATCCTACGGCTGAAAGATGCCGGATTCAATGATATTACGATCAACATCCACCATTTCGGCGAACAGATCATCGAGTTTCTCCGCACCCACAATGATTTCGGAGCCACCATCCACATCAGCGATGAACGGGACAGATTGCTCGACACCGGTGGCGGAATAAAGAAAGCGCGTCCCTTTTTGGACGGCAACGAACCCTTTCTTGTGCACAATGCCGATATTATCTGCGACGTAGATCTTGCAGAGCTTTACAGACATCACAGGGAAAGCAACGCCGAAGCCACACTGCTTGTCAGCGAACGACAAACCTCCCGGTATCTGCTATTGGACGATGATAATCTTCTGCATGGCTGGATAAACAAATCCACAGGCGAAACCAAGCCCGGAGACTTCGTTTTCCAAGAAGGAGAATATAGGGAAATGGCTTTTGGCGGCATTCATGTCATATCCCCTTCCATTTTCCGCCAAATGGAAAGTGCCCAATGGGAAGGGAAATTTTCCATTATCCCTTTCTATCTGTCCGTCTGCAAGACAACCCGTATACAAGGCTATCCGCTTCAAAGCTGCCACTGGTTCGACATCGGTAAACCGGAAACACTGGAAAAAGCGGAGAATTACCTCATAGAGAGTGCATTAAAGTAAAAAATCCGGCAGCATACATACCCTTCACTCTCTCTTACGAGCATGGAAAATCCGTCTTGCGAGATAAAAAAAATCGTCCCATGAGATGAAATAATTCATCTCACGAGACGAAATATTTCATCCCGTAAGACAAAATAATTCATCCTGCAAGACGAAAAAAAACATTAAAAAGGAACTGCTATCTTTGACATCCGGCACATGAGATTTCAAACATTCAGTCAGAAGATCAAAAAACAGAGAACATACGTATGAAAAAGATAATGATGATAATCGGCCTCTTAGTTGCCGCATCAGCCGTTTGGGGCCAATCATCCCTCTCTTTCTATGCAGAGGCAGGAATCGGCACCTCCCGCCTCTATGGAAGACACTCCGGCAGTGACACGCAAACAGCCTATAAAGCGGGAGTAGGTGCGGAATATACGCTGAACAGGACCTGGGCACTGCAATCCGCCCTGGAATTTGTATCCATAGGCGGCAAAGACAATATGCAATATGTGGAACATGCCAAGATGCACGAATTGTACTTACAGATACCCGTAATGGTTGCCGCACGACTGCCGCTGGGCGAAAACTACCACGCCTCATTGGGCTTGGGTCCGTACATTGCTTGCGGTGTAGGCGGAAAGACATCCGGCAGCATCAAACAGGATTACGCCCACAGCGGTCACGACGGCTATTACCGCTTCCGGACAAGCACATTCGGCAGTGTATTGGAGAATAAAGCGGGAAACAGAAGGCTGGACGGCGGCGTCATCATTGAAATAGCGTTTGAATACCGCCGGTTCATCATCGGTGCAGAAGCACAGGTAGGACTGGTGAAAGTCAACCAGCAGTTGAGACAGGTAATCGAGACGGAAGAGTTTCAAGGCTACTTGCCCAAGAACTTCGCCTCATTCTTTACCATAGGATATAAGTTCCGGTAGGAGTTTCGCCAATACCTCTCCGATACCGGAAAGACACACCGGCTCTTTGCCGGGCTGATGCACAACAAACACCTCGTCTCCTCCCTCCGTACACCCGTCCGTCTCAACGTGCGTTTCCGCTTCCACGTCGCGGCCGGCAAAGATGCCGTTGCGTTGCAAAGCCTTGCGCATCATGGCATACCTCTGTCCACTACCGGAAAGGCGTACCTGCGAGGCATATTCATTATCCACCCTGAACAATCCGCTCTCCGGATCGAACACAATGCCTTTGCGGGCAAAGAAACTACCAAGACTGCCGTTCAGCGAAAGATCCTCCGGCGTACCGATAGTTACCCCATTCGCCTTATCCATCAGCCAGATTTTGTCGGCAATTTGCAAAGCCAATTCAAGATCGTGCGTAGAGAGAAAAATAGTCTTGTCCGTCCGTCTGCTGAGGTGATGCAGCAGTTGCATCATTTCCACTTTGCTGGGAAAGTCGAGGAAAGCGGTAGGCTCATCCAGATAAATCACCGGCGTCTCCTGAGCCAGCGCTTTGGCTATCATCACTTTCTGACGTTCGCCGTCGCTCAACGTATGCACCATGCGGTGTGCCAGGTGAGGGATGCCGACCAAAGCAATGGAGTGTTCCACCACATGCTTGTCCTCCTGTGTCAACACGCCCCAAAAACCTGTATAAGGGGTGCGTCCCAGCCCCACCAATTCCGTAACGGACATATTGCGGAGGTCGCACTTCTCCGTCAGCACCACACTGATGACGCGTGACAACTGCTTGTCGGTATAAGTCTCGATCTCCCTGCCCTGAATACGTATCTCTCCGCCCAGCTTGGGCTGAAAGGCGGACAATGTCCGGAGCAGTGTGGACTTGCCCACTCCGTTGGCTCCCAACAGACAGGTCAGTTCACCGCTGTTGATGCCGGCACAGATGCCGTCCGCCACCACTTTCACATCATTCTTACCGGGATAGCCGATAGAAAGGTTCTCTATATGTATAGTTTCGCTGTTCAATTTGAATTACCGGATTAGGAGTTTCAGGTACGCACTTCTCATTTCCGGGCGCAATATTCGGAATTTTCGGGGAGATACGCAAACTCTCCCCGAACAAATCGCTATAAAAAGAAGATGAAAACCATTGCAACAGCATCCCACTTTTTCATAGTCTTATTTCTCGAACCGGTTCAAGACCTTTTTTGCGCTGTCTGCCAACACCACAAGAGCTCCGGCAAGAATAGCGGTATCCTTTATCACCAGACGTCCCGCCCCGGTCAGCAAAGGAAAACCATGCTCCCCACTTCCCAAATCGGGAACCCACACTTCGGGGGTGGTAACAAGGAAAGAAAGCGTACCGAGTGTCATAATGACCGCCAACGCAGCTCCCGCCAGCCCAATTTGAGGAGAGAATATACCCCAAAAAGTAAGGATACCTATTGCCATAATCAGTATTCCAAGACCGTGGGAGAAACCGTAGGTATTGTTCTCCATATGCCATTGGTGTTTCACCTCATTGAACTCACCCTCCTTCAGTTTATACTCCTTGTATTCCGGCGCCGCCTTGTTATAGAAGAAACTCATAAACGGACTGTTTGCCACGAACGGAACAATTCCCTCGGCTTCATAATTCCAGAATTTCAGGCCGCCTATCCATACAAATATCACAAGAATGGCCACGCGGATCAGATTAACGCCCAATTTTTGGGAAGAAGCGGCCAGTGTCAGCAGTGTAAGAAACAGTTTTTGCAATTTCGTTTTCATAATTTTTATTGTTTTTAGTGAGGGTGTCAAAACTCTGACAAGCATATCATTAGCTTCGCTCAAAATATCTTTTATTTCTTACGCTAATGTATAGTCTGTCATGCAGAACGTAGTGAAGCATCTCTTCTCCTACTCACACAGAGAGTAGATTCTTGAATGACAGAGTAAAATGATAGTTAATGTTAGTTTTGACACATCTTCATGTTTTTGCAAAGATCCCTGTTTCCGACGGAACGTGAAATGGCAATTATTCCGTAACTGTTGGCAATTCTTCCCGTTGCACCCTTTTCCGGTACTCCGACACGCACTCCCCCGTCATTTTCTTGAAGAAACGGCTGAATGTCGCCAAATCCTCAAAGCCCAGAATATCCCCGATTTCCTTCGCGCTTTTTCGTGTGTAGAGCAGCAGGCGTTTGGCTTCCGCCTCTATCCGTTCGTGAATGATGCGAAGCGGAGAAGGCAGTCCGCAGGCGGAAAACAAGTTGGATAGCGTTTTAGGTGAACGGCAAAGAATACCGGCATAGTCCTGCACCTGCTTCTTCTCGCGGAAGTTTCCGTCTACCAGCACATAGAACTGCCGAATGATGTCGAAAGCCTTTTCATGCTCCCTCCCCACACTGAACTTTGTACGGGCTATACGTGTGCAGGTGATGATGAAGCGCTTCAGCATAATACGCAGCATCTCCTCCTGAAAACTGTCGCTAATGGCCGATTCCCGGCAGAAGTCGCGGACTATATCGTGCAGCCCGGACGACTGTTCTTCCGAGAGTTCCAGACGCATCACCTGGGATGAACCATAGAACAGGAAGCCGTTGCAGGACACTTCGTCATCATGTCCGAAGATGCAATAGAAGTTACTGTTGAAAACCAAAGTCAGGTACTCGCCTTCCACCTCTTTCACCTCCAAATGGTGCAACGGGGTAAGCGTAATGATTTCGTCCTTTGCCAATCTCATGGGTATGTGGTCCACCTCAACAGCAAGCGAACCGTTCTGCACCCACAGGAACTTATACAAAGTCTTGTCCCGTTGCAGCCGCTTGTTTTCATGGAAACAGGAGGTCATCGCGATATTGCCGTTCAAGCGCGTATTTAGCTGATAGTCCATAAGTTTCTATTCGTTGATAAAGGAAACAAAGATAGGCAATATCCCGGATTTAATACTATTTCGCATAAAATACGAATGATTTTTGCAGAAATGGCTTACCTTTGCGCACTGTGTAACTAAATTAAAGATAAAGACATGAAGAAACTTGCTTTTTATATGTTGATGCTGGTTATGGGTATCGGTTATGCCCACGCACAAGGCCAGGCAGATATTAAATTCGACAAAACCACCCATAACTTCGGTACATTCTCCGAAAGCAGTCCGGTGGTGAGCTGCACTTTCACTTTCACCAACGTAGGAGATGCCCCGCTGGTAATTCATCAGGCAGTGGCATCTTGCGGATGTACAGTGCCCGAATATACGCAGGAGCCTGTAATGCCCGGAAAGAAGGGAACAATCAAGATTACTTACAACGGTACGGGCAAATACCCCGGACACTTCAAGAAGTCCATTACGTTGCGCAGCAATGCCAAGACCGAAATGCTCCGGCTCTTTGTGGAAGGCGACATGACTGCCAAAGATGCCAAATAATCGTTTTTATGATACAGAATAAAGGAGAATTTTTCAATTCTCCTTTTTTTTTGCTTTCTTTGAAGCCTATAACCGATACATATCGCAATCATAACAATAAACAATAAAACAGCTATTATGAAACAAGAAGAAGAGAAACTGACCGGCTTGCCGGAAAATGCGTTCCGCGCACTGAAGCCGGGAGAAGTCTACAACCCCTTGATGAGTCCCGACAAGAAATATCCCGAAGTAAACCTTTGGTCGGTGCTGTGGGGTATCGCTATGGCAATCCTCTTTTCGGCGGCGGCAGCCTATCTGGGATTGAAAGTGGGACAAGTGTTCGAAGCAGCCATTCCCATTGCCATTATCGCCGTCGGCGTATCAGGCGCAGCCAAACGCAAGAACGCGCTGGGCGAAAATGTCATTATACAATCCATCGGAGCCAGCTCCGGCGTCATCGTGGCAGGTGCAATCTTCACCCTGCCCGCACTGTACATCCTGCAGGAAAGCTATCCGGAGGAAATCACCGTAACATTCACGCAAGTATTCATCAGTTCATTGCTGGGTGGCGTGCTGGGTATTCTTTTCCTCATTCCGTTCCGCAAATATTTCGTCAGCGACATGCATGGCCAATATCCTTTCCCCGAAGCCACCGCAACGACGCAGGTGCTTGTATCGGGCGAGAAAGGCGGTAGCCAGGCAAAGCCGTTGCTGTTGGCAGGTATCATCGGAGGTCTGTACGACTTCATCGTAGCCACTTTCGGGTGGTGGAACGAGAACTTCACAACCCGCGTATGCGGCTTCGGCGAAATGCTGGCCGAGAAAGCCAAGCTCGTGTTCAAGGTAAATACCGGAGCTGCCGTTTTGGGTCTGGGCTACATCGTCGGACTGAAATACGCTTCCATCATCTGTGCCGGTTCGCTTGCCGTATGGTGGATTATCATTCCCGGCATGTCCCTCATCTGGGGAGACAGCGTGCTGAACCAATGGAATCCTGAGATTACCGCCACCGTAGGCGCAATGGCTCCGGAAGAGATCTTCAAATACTACGCCAAGAGCATCGGTATCGGCGGCATTGCAATGGCGGGTATCATCGGCATCATCAAGTCATGGAGCATCATTAAGAGCGCCGTAGGACTGGCTGCCAAAGAGATGGGTGGCAAAGCCGATGCGGAAGCCAACGTGAAACGCACGCAACGCGACCTTTCCATGAAGATCATTGCTATCGGCTCCTTCATCACGCTGGTACTGGTGACGCTGTTCTTCTACTTTGATGTGATGCAGGGCAACCTGCTGCACACATTGGTGGCTATCCTGTTGGTTGCAGGCATATCATTCCTATTTACCACCGTAGCTGCTAATGCCATTGCCATTGTGGGCACAAACCCGGTATCGGGCATGACACTGATGACGCTGATACTTGCATCGGTAGTAATGGTAGCAGTAGGTCTGAAAGGCCCGGGCGGAATGGTAGCCGCACTGGTCATGGGCGGTGTGGTTTGTACGGCGCTTTCTATGGCAGGCGGCTTCATCACCGACCTGAAAATAGGCTACTGGCTGGGAAGCACCCCCGTAAAGCAGGAAGCATGGAAATTCCTCGGAACAATCGTTTCGGCAGCTACCGTAGGCGGCGTAATGATTATCCTGAACAAGACATACGGATTTACCAGCGGACAACTGGCTGCCCCGCAGGCCAATGCAATGGCGGCTGTCATCGAACCGTTGATGAACGGTGTAGGCGCACCCTGGCTGCTTTATGGCATCGGTGCTGTGCTGGCTATCGTACTGAATTTTTGCAAGATACCTGCACTTGCCTTTGCGCTGGGCATGTTCATCCCACTGGAGCTGAACGTTCCGTTGGTAGTGGGTGGCGCCGTCAACTGGTACGTAACCAGCCGCAGCAAGGATGCTGCCCTCAATGCCGAACGCGGTGAAAAAGGTACACTGCTGGCATCCGGTTTCATAGCCGGCGGCGCACTGATGGGCGTGGTAAGCGCGGCAATGCGCTTCGGCGGTGTGAACCTTGTGAACGACGCATGGCTCAACAACACATGGTCCGAAGTACTGGCACTGGGTGCTTACGCTATCCTTATATTCTATCTCGTCAAAGCTTCGATGAAAACGAAATAAGCTGCGGAGATACTGAAATAAGTTCATAGGAAATCATCAGCCATTCTTCGCTATGTTCTGAATGGCTGATGATATAAAACCGTATTCATTATGAAAAAGACACTATTCCTATCCTTACTGTTCGCAACAACAATGTTGTCTGCACAAAAGCCCGTCGAACTGCCGTTATGGCCCGACGGAGCGCCTAATACAAACGGACTGACCGGCAATCAGGAAGATTTGGAAGGCGGCCGCGTAGCCAATGTAGTCAATCCTTCCATAACCGTTTACCGTCCGGCAAAACCCAACGGCATGGCTGTTATCATGTGCCCCGGCGGCGGATACGGCCGTCTCGCCATGGACCACGAAGGACACAACATGGCGGCATGGTTCACAACGCAGGGCATCACGTATGCCGTATTAAAATACCGCATGCCCAACGGACACCATGAGGTTCCCTTGTCGGACGCCGAACAAGCTATCCGCCTGATGCGCAAACACGCCAAAGAATGGGGTGTGAATCCCAACCGTATCGGCATCATGGGAGCATCTGCCGGCGGGCATCTGGCGGCTTCTCTTGCCACACTATACAGCAGTGACGCCACCCGCCCCGACTTTCAGGTCTTGTTCTATCCCGTCATCTCCATGCTGAAAGGAGTCACCCACAGCGGTTCACGCAAAAACCTCCTCGGAGAAACGCCTTCCGCCGAACTGGAACAGAAGTACTCGCTCGAACGGCAAGTATCTCCCCAAACGCCGCAAACATTCATCATGCTGTCAGCAGATGATGCAGGCGTTCTGCCCATCAACGGCATCGGCTATTTCCTCGCCCTGCAAGAGCAGAAAGTTCCCGCCACTCTGCATGTCTACCCCACCGGCGGACATGGCTGGGGCTTTCGTGACAGTTTCACCTACAAACGCCAATGGACCGGGGAACTGGAAAAATGGCTGAGAGAAGGACTCACCTTTCCGGAGAAATAGCAGACCGGGAGAAAACGTATTTACAAACAATCATTAACTCATACAAACCTTAAAACATTCTTTTATGAAAATGAAAAAACTACTGGTTGCAGCCGCCTGTCTTCCTCTCGCCCTCATGGCACAGGAAGGCAGGTATGCGCAAATCACCAATCCCCGGCTGACAAGTATCAACAAAGAGCAGCCCCGCAGCACGTTCACCTCCTATACGAACGAAGCAGATGCCGTCATCAACGACCGCAAGAACGGGACATTCCGCATCTCCCTCAACGGGAAGTGGAAATTCAACTATGTAGAGAACTTCGCCGACCGCCCTACCGACTTTATGGCTCCCCATACAGACGTAAGCAAATGGCCCGACATCAACGTTCCCGGCAACTGGGAACTGCAAGGCTTCGGCACGCCTATCTACGTCAACCAGTCGTACGAGTTCTGTTCCCCCGGCTACTCCCCCTACTGGGACAAGCCCAATCCGCCCTACGTTCCCAAAGAGTGGAATCCTACGGGAACCTACCGCCGCACCTTCACGCTGCCTGCCGACTGGGATGACAAAGAAATCTTCCTCAGCGCCGACGGAGTACGCGGAGCAGCTTTCTACTACCTCAACGGGAAATTCGTGGGCATGAACAAAGACTCCAAAACCCCTGCCCGCTTCAACGTCACCTCCTTTGCCCGAAGAGGAGAAAACGTGATAGCCATACAGGTGCATCGTTTCTCCGACGGCAACTATCTGGAGTGTCAGGACTTCTGGCGCATCAGCGGCATCGAACGGGATATTTACATGTATGCCCAGCCGCAAATACATCTCACCGACTTCAAGGCAGAAACTCCTCTGGACGCAGATTATCGCAACGGTATCCTGAAGCTGAAGGTGAAGTTCGCCAATGAAACCGGTAAGGAAATCCCGTTTACGGTAGGCTATCGTCTGCTGAACAGCAAAGACGAACAGATAGCCCAGTCATCCGCACGCGCAAGCTACGGCCAGACAGAAGTGGAGTTCACCCCAAAAACAATCAAAGAACCACTGCAATGGACGGCCGAAACACCTGATCTCTATACACTTGTCATCAGCCTGAAACACACCAACGGAGACGTTATCGAAGCCACCAGCTGCAAAGTGGGCTTCCGCACCGTAGAGATAAAGGACAAGCAGCTGATGGTGAACGGCAAACCGATCCTTGTGAAAGGCGTCAACTACCATGAGCACAATGAACATACCGGACATTACGTTCCCGAAGACCTTATGCTGAAAGACTTCGAGCTCTGGAAGCGCTACAACATAAACACCGTCCGCACCTGCCACTACCCGCAACAGGAACGTTTTTACGAGTTGTGCGACCAGTATGGCATCTACGTCATCGACGAAGCCAACATCGAAAGCCATGGAATGGGCTATAATCTGAACGTAGGCGGAACATTGGCAAATAACCCGTTGTTTATGAACTCCCACGTAGACCGTACCCTGAACATGTACGAGCGTGACAAAAATCATCCCTGCATCATCACTTGGTCATTGGGCAACGAAGCCGGCAACGGAGTGAACTTCTACGTCACATACAACACACTGAAGGCGCTGGACAGCCGTCCCATACAATACGAGCGCGCCCAACTGGAGTGGAATACGGACATCTTCTGTCCCATGTACCACCGCCCCGCCCAGATCGAGAAATATGCCCAAAACCCCGAAATGACCCGTCCGCTCATCCTCTGCGAATATGCCCATGCCATGGGAAACAGCCTCGGAAACTTCCAAGAATACTGGAACCTCATCGAAAAATATCCTATCCTGCAAGGCGGTTGCATCTGGGACTGGGTAGACCAAGGATTTGCCGCCAAGACCTCCGACGGACGCAAATACTGGACGTACGGCGGCGACTATGGTGAATACGGCACTCCTTCCGACGGAGACTTCTGCATCAACGGCGTGGTATATCCCGACCGTAGCGTAAAGCCTCAGACAGAGGAAATGAAGAAAGTATATCAGAATATTAAGTTCCTCGACTTCGATCGCATAGCCTTTGTCGTAAAGATACGAAATGACTTTTCCTTTACCAACCTCAACAAGTTCGACTTCTACTACATCGTCCGCCAGCATGGTAAAGAAATCTACAAAGGGCGCATCAAAGACATCGCAGCCGAACCGGGCCAGACAGTCACCAGTCCGTTCCTGAATGGTATTCCAGCGGTCAACCCCTCAACCGGAGACGTACGCATTGAATTCTATGCTGCCATCCGTACCCCCGAACCGTTCCTTCCGGCAGGCACAGTCATTGCCCGCGAGCAAACCTATGTCTATACTTTCCATAAGAAAGACGCTCCGCAGCAGGCATTTGCCACTCCGGAAGATAATGGCAGACAGCTCACCTTCTCCGGTGCAGACTTCACAGCCACATTCGACAAGCAAAGCGGCTTGCTGGTATCCTACCGATACAAGAAACAGGAATTTATCCATAATGGACAAGGTCCCCGCCCCTTCTTCTGGCGTGCACCTATCGACAACGATTATGGAGCCCGGCTTCCCGTACGACTGAAAGCATGGAAAGAAGCAAGCTATCAGGAACCGAAAGCCGAAAACTTCGACATTGTGCGGGGCAAGGACTCCACAGCAGTAAAAGTGACCTACCGCTTTCCACAGACCGATGCCCGCTGGGACATTACATACAAGGTGTACAGCAACGGCGTTATCAAAGTGAACAACCACTTCGTAGCCGAAAATGCCCAAGCGCCAATGATACCGCGCGTGGGACTGCGCATGCAACTTCCCGCACGCATCACTTCGCTGGCCTACTACGGACGCGGTCCGGAAGAAAACTACCGCGACCGCCGCACTTCGCAATTCTTCGGTGAATACACCTCGGACATCAAAGACATGTACGAACCCTACGTCCGCCCGCAGGAAAACAATCACCGGACAGACATATATTGGTGTACACTCACCAGCAAGGCAAAAGAAGGCCTGCTCTTTGTAGCCGACCGCACTTTCGAGATGAACGTGTCCAATTATCCGTTGGAAAGTCTCGACAGCGGCGACTCCATAGAAAACGGCGCTCCACGCACCGCCAAGACCAATCATCGCCACCTCACCGACCCGCAAGCCGTTCCCTCGGTGGATTTCTTTATAGACTACCGCATGATGGGCATAGGCGGTGACAACAGTTGGGGAGCTTTGGCACACGAGCCTTATCTGATACATTCAGGCAAGCAGAATAGCATCAGCTATGGCTTCACGATTGTACCATTCGACAAGAAGACGGACTTCAAGAGTCTGATATATCAATATTAAACCGCAAGACAATGAAATCCTTGTTCTGCATGTTCTGTACTTTAGCAATAGCATCGTCCGTTTCTGCACAGGAAACGGGCAATGCCATGCTGAAATATGGATTGAACTTCCTCAAAACACCTTATGTGGCACATACGCTGGAAGTGAACGAAGAGGAGAAGCTCGTAGTCAATTTCGACGAAGTGGATTGCACCACTTTTGTGGAGTACGTACTTGCCCTGTCACTCTCCCCCGTCAAGAACGGAGCGATAGATAAGACTGACTATGCAAGAGTTCTACAAAAGATACGCTATCGCGACGGCAGGATCAACGGTTATACTTCCCGCCTGCACTACATTGCCGACTGGATAAACAACGGTGTCAAACATGGTTTTATGGAAGATGTAACCGCAGCCAACAGTCCCGACTCAATAGCGCTGTCCCTCAACTTCATGTCCTCACATCCCAAATCGTACAGGCAGTTGGCGTCTTCTCCCGAGAATGTCAGCAAAATAGAGAGTATAGAAAAAGCCCTTTCCGGACAGACATTCCATTACATCCCCAAAGCCAAACTTCCCGACGAAGGTTTTAGCTGGATAAAGAATGGCGATATTATAGCTATTACAACCAATGTTCCGGGTCTGGATGTCGCCCACATGGGAATTGCCTATTATGAAAAGGGAGTATTGAAATTGCTCCATGCTTCTTCCACCCGGAAAATGGTGGTTATTACGCAAAAGACATTGGCACAGATGCTGAAAAATAATAAAAGGTTTACGGGGATCAGGGTGGTAAGAATGAAATGATATAAAAAAAGAGGAATTTTCATTCCTCTTTTTTTATATTGGCAGGTGATATTATTGCATTCATAGGAATTAAAGGTATCAGATACTTTTCTAACGGAGTCCCTTTCAACTTTGTAAAAAAGATACCTCTCAAAGCTCCAACATTAATTTCACATAGATGTTCCAAAGCATCCGGCAAATTTGTTTCAAAGCCTTTCTCTGTTTCCATCTTTATAAAGGCAGAAAACGGATCAATCCTAAAATTGGTGTATACACCTAATTCAGCCAAAACACAATTATCGTGAGCCGATTTATATCTTGCCTTAACTTCTACCCCAAACTCTCCTTTTTCTTGATCACTCTTAAAGCTATGAATAAAGTCCACTTTTAGATCATCTGGCTTAATCGTAGAATAATCATAATCGTAATTAAATCTATAAAGAGTTTCTGTAAGGTTCAGCAAAGATATTTTTATATTTACAGGTACTGTTTTTGCCATATTATCAATTGTATAATAAATTATGTGAGGAAACCAAATCATAGTTATAACTATACGACTCCTGTTCGTATTGAGGTATAAACATATTCTTTCGGGAAGGTTTAACCTCAATAGTTATCCTATGATTAATTGTACTTTCAAAGGTAACCTCCTCTCTATTATCAAGCAAATGAATATCTAAAGCATGTTCTATATCCGATAACGTGTCTGTAGTAAAGTTATGTTTCCCAGACAACCATTTAGATATTTCAGAGGGACGCTTGCCCAGTATTCTGGAAAACTCTTTCTGGCTCATATTGCGTTTTTCTAATGTCTTGGCTATTTTAGCGGCAATTGCCATCTTGGATGCAGTTCTTCGCACTTCATCTTCTGATATATCAGACAATATCAAGTCTAAAAAAGTCCCTTTTTTAATTTTCCTCATAATCATTTATAATAAGTTCTCCGGAAATAATTCCGTCTTCGTTTAATTTTAAATCTTTCTCTTTTATGCGCTCGTTTATCAATTCTGCTATCCGCTTTATTTCTTCAACTTTTCCTGACAAAACAGGATCTTCTTGATAAGCCCTTATACTTGGAGACTTATAGCCACCTCCTCCCAGTATAATTAAAGATGAACCATAGCGCAAACAATAAACTCTGATCCTCTTAGCCCATACAGCAGCCACACCATCCCCTAACCTTCCTTCATTCAACTTAAAAAAGTGTTCCTGGCATCCTACTTTATTCCCCATAGCTATTAGTTCTTTCACAATCTCTCTAATTTCATTAGGGTATAAAGGACCGTTTTCTTCTACAAATTGATCGAACAATGTGTCTTCCGCATCATCTAACAAAACAGAATAAATGTGTGCTTTGTTCCCTGAAAACTCTTCTAAATCAACTAACTCAACTTTCACTGGCCACTATTTTTGTTACAAAAGTAATAATTATTATTAGAATAAATAACTTATAAGTGAATTTTATCGTTTAAGTTCAATTATCGAAAGTCTTATAAATACTCATTCTATATCAAGAATTTAAACAAAAACAGCCGGAATTGCTAAATCGAAGCAATCCCGGCTGCGCCTAAAACATAATAACCGCTGTTACCTGTCGTTTATCTGTTTTTCCTTTTCCTGACTATCAACGGTGCTCCAAGCTCTTCCCGTTCCACCACTTCAAGAAAACCACTTTGTTCCAATTCAAATAAAGCCGGATATACACGTAGCTTATCGGCACCGGAGTTCTGGATAATGTCCTCTACCTCAATAAAACTTAGGTGACCATTCATATAATCTATAATTTTTTGAGTATCAAGAAACTTATAATTTACATCCATATTCATTAAGTGTATTTTAAAACCTTCTTGCCAAAAAGATTCACCCATTTAAAGATGTTATTATTTGGAATAGTAAAACCCATACTCATTCAATACTGAGTATTCTCAAAATAACTAATAATGCTAATAAAAGATAGATGACAACCAATTCTTAATAGAATAGCTTTCATAGATTTCTTTAGGAGTATCTCGATAAGGCTCATTAAGAAACTTCTCCGGAACATAAGGCAAGTTACGATCAACAACTAATATATTATCAGGATTATAAAAATCATATTCTGTAATATAATAATTTGTTGTTATTAACTTTCTTTTGGCACCTAAAGTTTCAATACAACGCATAGTCAAACCTGTTTGCTTTGGATGTTGTACATCAATAATAATTCGTGAACCAGCATAAAGTTGAAGCAACAATTCTTTAGACATTGGCTTAAAATGAAACGTATGAACTGGAATTTGACGAAGATAAGAGTTTTGGATTTTCATTTTATAATACAATATTTTACTTGGAAAATAAAACCAAGTTAAACAAAGCCCACCCATTTTAATAATCTGTTCTTCAATTCTCTTTACAAGTTTGTATCTATCACTATGTGTAGTACCAACAAAAAGCATATCATATTTTATTTCCTTATCATAGTATGGAATATTTGCATAATCTGGCGTATAAAATAAGGGAAGAAAATGCAAACCTAAGCGTTCACAATCTATTTTATCAAAAGAAAAAACACGATCAAAATAAGGTAATAAATTTTGTGCATTACTATTATTAGCAATAGAATCCCAATGATAAATAATAAAATTTGCCTCTGGATGAAATTGCTTTAATCTACGTACATTACTTGCTGAAATAGATTCTCCTTTGATAAAGAATACATAATCGTATTCCTTCTGGAGTGTTTCTTTGATTATTTTATTATAATAATGATTGATATATCCCGCCAACAAATTCCTATTAATACGAATTACCCCCTTAACAAGAAAATTATTAGCTGGCCGCTCATCGTAATAGTCAACTATCGCTCCGACGGATTCCATTGCCAATCGGATATCATTTTGATATCCAAATAGATGAGCCGAGAAGAAAAGGATACGTTTACCTTGTAAAAACATTGCCAAATTCCTATTTATAGAGTCCTTTTCTTTTCATTTCCTCAATGGAAGATTCATATTTATCTTCGTGTATATCTTGTTCGTTAACCCACTTAACAAACTCACTAATGCCAGCATCGAAACTCCATTGGGGATTAAAGCCTAAAATTTCTTTAGCAATAGTAATATCTGCAAAATTATGGCGTATATCACCCAAGCGATAATTACCAGATACTGTAACAGGAACTTTTATTCCATACTTTTCAATTAATGTATTGGCAACCGTAAGAACATCTGTAGCAACACCTGTTCCTATATTGAACACATGCCCATTCGCCTCTTCTTTCTCTATTCCTAAAATAGTAGCATCTACTACATCATCAATGTAAACAAAATCCCGCGTTTCTTTACCATCCTCAAAAATATTAAGTCCATTCCCGTTCTTTATACGAGTGGAAAATATAGATAATATACCCGTATAAGGGTTAGATAACGACTGACCGGGACCATATACATTTTGATAACGGTAAGAGACAGATGCAATACCTATGGACGGACAAACAAGATGAACCAATTGACCTTGTACCTGCTTTGTTATTCCGTACACAGAAGTAGGATGAATTAAAGAATCTTCTGTAGTTCCTACAAGTTGTAAGGGTTTAGTACAACCGGGATATTTTACTTCAAAATCACCACAATTCATATCCTGTTCCACTCGTTCTACCGGATATACATATTGATTTAGCTCCTCACTATAATATCGGCCTTCTCCATATATAGCACGACTTTCTGCTACTACTACTTTTTTTACTGAATGTTTAGTATTAGTCAGAATATCAAGTAACAACGCCGTTCCACCGATATTGACATCCACATACTTCTGTATTTCATACATGGACTGCCCCGTACCGGTCTCCGCTGCCAAATGTACCACACACTCAATTTGCTCTAAAGCTCTACTCCAATCTTCTTTTGAAGTAACGCTCCCTTTAACAAATTTCACCTTACCCTTTATTGAATTGTAAAGAGAAGATGACTGTTCAGGATTACTGCCATGAATTTGTTCCGACAAATTATCCAATACAGTAACATGATAACCTTTAGACACAAGCTTTAGAGCAAGATTGGATCCAATGAATCCAGCCCCGCCTGTAACGAGAATATTCTTCATTATTTATTATATTGATTGATTAATTACAGATAACATTTGTTTCGCCGATTCTTCCCACCTGAACTTTTCAGCCGTTTCTACTCCGTGGAGAGCCAAAGATTTTCTCAAAGCTTCATCGTTCGCTAATCTCATGATAGCTTTTATTAATGCATCCTCATCTTTGGGCTCAAAAGTCAAGCAATTCTCACCTGTCACTACAAACTCATTTACTCCTCCGGAGTTACTGCATATCACCGCACAGCCACAAGCCATCGCTTCCAAAGGCGGTAAGCCAAATCCTTCCCACCAAGAAGTAGAGATAAAGATATCAGAAGAACTGTATGCAGTTGCTATATCATAATCGGACGCAGGTTTTACTATCCGCATGCCTGCTGTATCATAACCACTCAGGTCATCATGGCTAATCAAAGTAACAGAAGCTATGCGGTCTTCTATTTCCAAGGGTAATTTATGGTATGCATCTATAAAAGTCTGTAACCCTTTCAAAGGATGTTTCCGGGCTACTAAACAAATAGAAATACCGCCGTGTCCCTTATCTTTATTCTTTGGATTAAATATCAGGTGATTAACGGCGGGATACACCTTCATCAGCGGAACATCAGTCCGCTTTGAATCTTGGCAAAATCTATCATAGACATATTGAGAATTAAAAAGATATCCTACATGTTGTCTATATACCCTCAAACACAATGTTTTATATAAACCCAATAAAAGACCTTTACCCAAAATGGCGCCATCATCAAAAATTCGATAATCATCTGCTTGAATAAATCTATAAATCCTCTTTTTGTTTTTTATAAAAGGAATTAAAAGGCAAAAGATTGGGTCGGATATAACTAAATCTGCATTTCCCAAATGCCTGTTTACATAACGAATACAACGACATAAATTTAACCATTTAGCCATCTTGCTTAGAGCCTTCTTTCCTATTGCCGTATATTGTAAATTCGAAGATTTCTGAAACGTGTGGTATTCTTCTGAATTGTTTGGAAATAATACAGAAATATCATACTCTTCACACAATATGTTTGCAAGTTCTATAAAAACCCGATTCCCCCCTCCTGTTTTAATGGAAGGGGCGATAAAAACAATCTTATTCATGACAATATTTTTTTAAAATCATCTAAAATGACATTCGTTTCATATTTCTTCAGGAAATGTTCCCTGACACATGGATTATACGAGTATCCTGATAATGATTTAATTGCTTGAATAAAATCGTTTGCCTTTTCACAGACATAAGAACAGGGTATCGCATCATAACCTTGAAAGGCCTCCGGAGTCCCCATAATAATCTTGCCATGCATCATAGCCTCCGCTATTTTAACTTTCATTCCTCCTCCGGAAATAATAGGAGCAATCACAAAATCCGCATCCGCATAAAAGGAATCTATGGAATCTACCCCATCGTATATAATGACCTTGGGATTATTATTTTTCAATCTGTTCATTCCTCTACCTACCACCACCAATTGCATATCAACATGCGGCAATACTTCACGAATAAATAATTCCAGACCCTGAACATTACCAAAAAAGAAACTACCGACAAACAATCCTTTTTTCAAGGTGCCTATTCTCTTTTTTTTAATCTTTCCACTCAATACCGTATCCTTAAGAGATATAGGTAAAAGTAAATCTGCGCTTCTCTTATAATTGATATTCACGAGTTCGTAATCCCGTTTATTCAATACTATAATTCGGTCGGCATATTTACAAGTCATATTTTCATTCATTGTAACGGCATACAGTCTTATGATAGATAAAATATTACCGGTTTTCCACTGACCGATAACCATACTTCTTTCACAGTTATGAAAAAAACATATAACCTGCCCTGTCGCTTCTAAATTCAGACTTTTAACCAAATGCCCGTTTAATGATGAATCAATAAATACAAAATCAAATTTTCCTTCTTTCGCTATACGTACTATTTCTTTATCAGTCTTCTGTGTAGAGCCATTGGAATATCCACAAAATAACTTAAGTAAGGCCTTTAGTATAAAAATAAGCTTTGTTATCAATGTACCACCTGTAAATGAAAAAGCCTTTAAAGCATATAATTCCACATTCTCCTCCCCCAATATCCTTCTGCACATATCCAAATTGCGTAGAGAGCACACTCCACCGCCTGTCTGCGTTGAAGAAATATTAGAAGAAACAAACAATAGTTTCTTATTATATAGCATTGGGTAATAAATTAATCAAACCGATAGAGGCATTACATTTGTATGCGTCTTTCCGCTTCTTCAAACCGTTCGTTATTAAATAATATGTTTTTATACTGATGATAGGGTTGAGATTGCCCGGAAATCATCTTCAAGGAAGAATAGACTAAAAGCAATAAAAGAAAAAGCTTTTTATTGTTTGGAATCTTTAATATGGCATATAAGTCAGAATAGATAATCCAGTATGAGAAAATAAAAAGTCCCGCCATTCGTTGAGAAGCAGCATCTATTTGCCAAAAGAAATAGAATAGTATATAATACAAAACGTAGGCGTTCAAGTAAATTATGCTATCAGGTTTCGACCGGGCTAATTTAGTATACATCATCAGCACCACTATATATGTAAAACAACGCTCTATATAGCCTATTGATAGTAACTCTCCATTAGAACCTTCTTCAATATATGACTCTACCAATAATGATATACGTTCATACGATATATTATTCATAATAGGTATTAGTATATTTGAAAAATCTATTCGTAACCAGTATAGTAAATTCAAGAAAAGGAATACTCCCAAGAGAAAAGGGAAAGATAATCTTCTTTTTAAAATAAAATACGCCAACAAATAAAGTACAGAAGAGATATGAAATAAACAGCCTACTGTATTGACTAAAAAATACTTTTTAGAATCGCCCTTCTCCAGAAATCTAATCGAATATAAAAAGATGAACATGGCGATAGAGCCTCTCATCAAATTAACAAGAATTCCATACCCACCAAAAATAAAGAATAACAAGAAACCTAAACTGTAATATTTCACATTTCGGGAGAAAAAAGAATCTAATGCTATGATAGCTATTAACGTCCAAACAAATGTCCATACAAAATAATTAGGAATAATCGACTTTAAAAGATATACAACAGTTATAAAACCCGGCTCCCAATCATATTCCGATAGAACATAACCATAAGAATATCCATCCCACACTGTTTTTAATCCCTCAAAGAAAGGATAATAACTAAGGCAATCCGTATTAACAAATCCCCTTAAGCCAAAGAAGAAGAGAAAACTTCCCCATATTACAATTCTTATTTTCTTTAAGCGCCGGTCACCTTTTGCTTTTAAAGAAAATTCCCATAAAACAATAAGGAATAAATAAAATAGAAAAAGCAAATAAGGAAAAGAATAGGAAATATTATTCATCTTTTAAAGAGGCATTATCGCAAAGCCTTACTTATATTGCACATCTTAAGACCGTCTTTATAAGCCTTTTTCACAATAATACATTGAGATAAAGGCAAACGTCTTTTTAAAATGAAGCAATAATGAGCCACTGAATATAAGAACAGCAATCCTACCCGGAATACATTAAAATGTTTAAAGTTATAGTATACAACATTCCTATACTTATAATACAATGAGAAATCACTTTCGGTTCCTCCGGTAGAAATACTTTCTTTATGCCAAACCTGCGCCTCCGGTATATACATTAGCTTCTTCTTGCGAGCCCTAAACAAATAATCGGTATCATCATAGTATACAAAATATTTTTCATCCATAAATCCTACATCTTTAACCGTCGAAGCCTTTATCAACAGGAAACAAGTAGGAGCATATTCATAGCGTTTCCTCTTATTATATTTATCAGAATCTTCTTTCTTATAATCGATATGTGCAGTACCCCCTCTTAAACAGTCAAAGCGTCCGCCAGCATACCATATCAAAGACGAATTATGGAAGTAGATTTTAGGGACAACCATATCTACATTTAGCGAGATTAGACTGTCAAGCAATATTGTTATAGCATTCTTATCTATGACAATATCGTTGTTCGAAAACAAAATATAGTCACATTTATCATGGAGTGCCTCAATCATTCCAAGATTATTTCCCTGGGCAATGCCACCATTAACCGGATTCTCTATAAAAACAACCCTAAAAGGCATCTTATCTGCCATTTCCCTTGCTATCTGCAATGAGTTATCAGGAGACGCGTTGTCTATGACATACAAAATAAAATTCTTATATGTCTGTTGTTCTAAAGAAGTAAAGAAGTCTGACAATACAGATTCACTGTTATATAAGACGGTTACTATACCTATTTTATTCATTTATGTATTTTCTCTAAAGTATTCACAAAATAGATGTTTTATCATACAAAATAAAATAGTCTATTTCACAAGAAAATAATTTCTAATAAATGACTTTAGCTTTTGTACTAAAGTTTTTTCTCTCCAACTTCCATCACAATAATGCATACTATAAGATTGTTTAGAAAATGTAGCCGCATTACCTGCAAAAACAGAAGAATCTAATATAATCATATTGTTATCCAAAACTTGCGTCTTATCTATATAACGGAAACCATATTTGACAGCCAAAGTAGCCATAATACCCGGATTAATAATATCTGTATATAATGAACCATCCGGATTTACAAAATGTCGATTTCCAAAATAATCTAAACATTCTTTTATAAATTCATTATTTGGTTTAGCTGCTATTAATGCCGCCAGAATGCCCATACCTTCAACAACCTTATTAGCTTCTAACAATTCTCCATTTGAACCTACTTGTTTACATCCATATTGTTTAAACAAATTTGGATGTAGCTCTATTGACGAGAAGAAATCATATTTTAAAAACTCATCGAAAGGTTTATATACTTTTACATCTGTATCCATATATATGCCTCCTTCAGTATACAAAGCATAATGGCGTATATAATCAGATGCCAAAGACCATTTCTTATTTTCTAAAGCTTCTTTTACCCATACTACAGAATTTACATCAAAATTTTGCTCATTCCAACATTTAATCTCATAATCAGGCATTACTCTTTTCCAAGAATCTACACAATCCTGAATAAAAGGGGACATTTTCCCACTCCCCAGCCATACATAATGAATAATTTTCGGTATATCCATAATATTTTATCAATAATTTATTGCTTTTTTGTAAAAGGTATTCCATATAAAAAACATCTATTCATTTAATAATCGAGCTGTTGACCAAAAAAGATTTCCAGCCTTATCCATACATACACGACTATATATCTGTTTCATAAAACGAATTGATAATATTGGTTTAAAAATTCCTTTTACTAAAAGTTTTATATGCTTTTTAGTAATAGTCCATATTGTTTTATCTGTATAGTTAATTTTGGGCCAAGGAGTATTCTGTCGATATGATTTATACAACCTTCTATACTTTTCATTATACAAATAATGCCATGGTTTCATAGCACCGGCAAAATGACGAATAGCAGGAGATATATGGGTTTCTTTCAGGCTTTCAACAGGATAATTCGTAAATACACCATACTCTTTTACCACATCATTCCATTTAGGTGGCAACTCTCCATATTTGTCAGATAGCAAATGGTTTAAAGCATCTTGATCCGTAGCAAAACAATATTGAGAACTTGATAGAATATACTCTAAAGCCCGTTTGCCGATATTATTTTCACGCCACAATTTCATATTAATAAGCATTACTCCAGCGTTAAAATATCTTCCATAAGGATTCAAATTCAAATATTTAAAAGCTCTATAAAAATAGGCTTCATAAATCCATAGCAAGTATCCATTCTTATCTTTAAAAAGGCGACTTTTATCTAATAAATTATTTTCTTTATATGCAGCATTATATTCAGTTACGGCATAAAGAATTTTTGTACTTTCAATATTTGACATCAGATTTCTGATATCTTGCATAACCAGTACATCACAATCCAAATAAAGTATCCAATCATCACAAGGTATTCTATCACAGAACAGACGTAGAAGCACACTTTCAGGATTAGATATATGAGATAAGGTCTGTACTCCTTTAAAGGGGGTAAATTCCTCCGAATCTACATATATAAAATTTATCGACTGAACCATATCTTTATAATGCTCCTTCATTTTTCTTATTATATCTGTATCCAAATGAACATAGAGTATCCAAAAATCCAGTTTTTCCGGACAATGTCGAATGATTGACTCCATAACCACAGAAGCATGAGGAGCATAGCCTGAATCGAAAGTTAATAATATATTCATTACAATGTTTTTACAGTTACTTAAAACAAAACTACTTCTTCAATAATGATACAATCCTATACAGATAGAAGCGAGAAAAACGATCAAAGCAGATAAATAAAATTAAGCTAAATACAGAATATGTTGAAATCAGAACAAAACAATGGAATAACCATTTCCCATAAGAAGTAGAAGAAAGAATCGGAAAAAAGTTTAAAATGTAAGTCACACATATACATGAAACAACTATCAAAAAAATATATTTCAGATAATATATAAGATATTCACGAATACTTTCTTTAAAACCATATTTATACAAGAAAAAAGGTTTCCAACCACAAACAATAATCAATAAACTAATAAGAATACCCCAAAGTACTCCTATTATTCCCCAATAATACCCTAATAAAATAGAGAGCCCTAAATTAAGTACAGCTTCTGTTATCGGAGCCCATGTATCCTGATATAATCCATAGGCTGCTAAAAACACATCGTTTATCCTTGTTAGATTAATGAATGCTATAATTAATAAAAGAATAAATGCAGGCTGTTCCAAAACATATTCATTCCCCACCCAAAGCACAATAAAAGAGTGTCCTAACTTATAAATAGTGAAGCAAACCACTGAAGCAAACCATATACGCAATGATGTTAATTCCCCAAAAACACACTTTATACGTTTTTTATCTCCTTCTGCAACTAAGTTTCCAACACCGGCATTGACACTATTAAATAAAGCATTCAACAACAAAGTTACTCCTACAATAATAAGCATATAATTCCCATAGATAGCAACCAATGTTAGTGAAGTGTATGCATAAATAACCATGGGGCTGGTTTGTTGCAAAACGACACCAGCTACTTGATGATAAAACACTTGCTTGGTTTTTGTTATAATCTCCGGATACTTCCGCTTAATTTTTCGACCTATTGAAGGGGTTGGCTTTAACCATGGGTATTCTTTTTTTAATAATCTATCCAATGCTACAGCCGTCGTAATGGACATCATCAGTTCTAAAACCAACCAATATACATACCCATTACTCAAACAGCAAATAGCAGCTATCTGCAAAAGGACTTTTATTATCTTAAATCCCTGTGTGTTTAGTGTTATCTTATACTCTTTTTGGTCGGCAGTCAATACTATCTGACGGTAATTGACGAAATAGCCAAGAAGCGTACTTATCAACAATACGGTAAACGAACCATACGTATACCACATAGGCACTTTCGCTTTCTCAAAAATCAGCGGGAAAAAACACATCAATATGCAAGCTCCGGCAATAACCACATAAGCCACCCGACGATACAACCATCCTTGTACGGAAACTATCTCATTAATTACTTGAGTATTCTTCTCATAAATAGGTTTGTAGAGCGTAAAGGCGATAGCACCGCCAATCCCCAACTCCGCCAGATTAAGAAATCCTATCAGGTTCTGCGCCGTGGTATTCAGTCCCAGCACCTCAGCTCCCAAATAGTCCAGAAAGACTTTGCGGGAGAAGAATTGCAGCACTAAATTAATGAAATAAAAGATAAGGGCTACCTTCGCATTTTTGATGCTCTTGGCAGTCCGGGAAGATTCAGACACGTGAAATATATTTATATTAAAACATTTTATAACAGACTATTTGCTTTTAAAGCATTTACCAAAGTCTGATATATATTTTCAAGAGATTACTTCGAATTAAGAATAGAGATAATGATAATTTTATCGTCAGATTTTGTATAATAAATAACACTTGGGGGGTATTGACTAAATAGCTAATTTCTATTCATTCACTCTATTTAAATTAAAAGAGAAATCAAGTCTTCTGTCGCAGAAAACAACCAATTTATTTCCATCCCATTCGCCTATCAATCAAGTCTTCAACCTGTTCGTGAAGAATACCTCGCCCTGCCTTACATTCTGCGATGGCATGTTCCGTAAGTTTCTGCATAAAATCCACAGGTATAGATGCAACGAAATCATCCACACTGCGAGCGGTTTCATACATCATCGACGCTTCACTCGCCATCTGATTTTCCGTTTTCTGCTCTTCGTATGGTTTGGATTTGCTCATAACTTCCTAATTTTATTCAAAGATATACTGAAATATCGAGACTTCCTAACAGGATTCTGCTTATCTCAGAAAATAGTTTAGAATTTCTTCCCGAACACTATATTCATAAACGTCATAAAAAGTATCTTGATGTCAAAGCCCCAAGAACGGTGTTCCAGATAGAACAAATCGTAACGCAGACGGCGGAGCATTTTCTCCAAAGTATCGGTATAGCCATTGTAAAGAGTGGCATATGATGTGACGCCCGGACGGATCTGGAACAAATAACGATAGCGAGGATCCTCCTTCATTATTTGGTCGATAAAGAACTGACGTTCGGGACGGGGACCGATAAAGGCCATATCACCACAGAACACATTCCAAAGCTGGGGAAGCTCATCCAAGTGGTGGTCGCGAAGAAAACGGCCTACTTTAGTCATACGGGAGTCTCCCTCACCGGCATACAGGGCCGGGCCATGCTTCTCAGCATCCAGCTTCATACTGCGAAACTTATAGATGTTGAAAGGACGACCGAAACGCCCGATACGCTCCTGCTTGAAGATAGCGGGACCACCGTCTTCACGCTTCACCGCTATATAACAGAGTAAAAATAAAGGAGAAAAAACAATGAGCGCGCCAAGGGCCAGAATACAGTCGCCGATACGCTTTACGTTACGCTCAAAGGCATTCATTCCGTCGGGAATGAAATGATCATCCTTCTCAATTGGTTCCATAAAAATATAAAAGTCTTAGTTTAGTTCTATTTTCTTCCTATTCTATCACTTCGTAAGGATAAGGATTCTCCTCAATGTTACGAAGCTCTTCA